>ERZ1292625.1251-Hain-H41-01um-R1-1251-length-31643-cov-19_pt2 | contig 25602 bp, 27 predicted proteins | sample MGYA00564400_ERZ1292625 | MGnify/ENA primary metagenome ERZ1292625 (study PRJEB36523, sample SAMEA6512639) | groundwater metagenome | collected 2019-01-08 | study: AquaDiva: Metagenomics assemblies of 32 groundwater samples | reverse complement strand
AAGGGCCGAATATTAGAGTACATTGAGAAGAAGATAAAAGAGGCTGTAATGCAATTCGGTACTCGCATCGTGTTTATAGATCATCTTCATTATCTTCTGGACTTAGCGGCGGCCCGGAATCCCTCTATCCAGATCGGGCAGATCATTAGGGGCCTGAAACAGATAGCGCTGCGGCAAAAGGTTGTAATATTTTTGGCGGCACATACGACAAAGCTCAATCCCGACAAACAGCTCTCGGCTGACGATATCCGGGACAGTAGTTTTGTGGGGCAAGAATCGGACGGGGTAATGATGGTGTGGCGCTGTGCGCCGGACAAAAAGCCGAACGAATCAAGGTTAAAATTAGAGTATCATCGGCGGATCGGAATTATTGATTATATCGTGCATTTGATTTTTGCCATTGATACCCGTGAATTAAGGGAGATAAAATGAACCATGATTGAAACAATACAGGCAGGGATACAGCAGCAGGCGGCATTAATCGAGGCATTTCGAGACTATAAAACCGAGGATGAATGTGATATATATTTCTTGGCGCAGGCAAATCTTAAGGAATTGAAAAAACTATTACAACAAACAATAACCGAAAACCAAAAATGGGAGGTCGAATATGAGGAGCCGGAAAAAAGAAGAGAGCAAACCTATTTTGAGGCACATAACCCTTTCAGAGCAGTTCCATGTCCTTATGAGTAATTCTAATCTGCATACAAAGCAGATAATACAACTGCAAAGAGAAGTTAAAGAATTGAAGAAAGGATAAAATAATGGCGCGCATCCGGTATCTTAAGCCTGATTTTTTTAAAGATGAAGACCTTGCAGAACTACCCTTTGAAGTTCGGCTTTGTTTTGCCGGTCTTTGGATTTTTGCAGATAAAGAGGGAAGGCTTGAAGACCGGCCCAAAAGATTAAAGGCTGAAATATTCCCTTTTGATAATGTGGACATGGAACAATGCTTAGAATCACTTAATAAAATCAAGAATGGCTCAAACCGGGCATTTATTCGAAGATATGAGATTGAAGGTGAAAAGTATATTCAGATTGTGAACTGGCATAAACATCAGAAACCCCATCATACTGAAAAAGCCAGTGAAATCCCGGAACCTCTTAAATTTTCCCCCACACCCCCTATTGAAAAGGGAATGGAAAAGATAAACCAGCTCGAAGCGAGTATGGAGTTAAGCAACGGTTATTTAACCGTTAAAAACCGTAAGTCACTAAAAGATAAAGAATTTAAACCAGCCTTGCCGGATTTTATTGATTCATCCCTGTTTGAAGCGTTTCTCGAAATGCGTATCAAGATCAAAAAACCAATGACCAATAAAGCAGCCGATTTAATCATCTCAAGGCTTACAGGCTTTTTTGATCAAGGGCAAGATCCCAACGAGATACTTAAGCTTTCCATCGAAAACTCTTATCAAGGCGTATTCCCTTTAAAAAAACCACAATCCCAGGACTGGCGCAATAAATAACCTCCTAACCTCACCATTCACTTTTTGCTTGACTTTTTTAATGGAATATGGATAATTCTTGTATGCCTGATCCCACTGTTAAAGAAAAGAAAACTTGGAAAAATGGCTCAGAACGCTTTGAAAAATATCAGGAGTATCGTGAAAGAGGACTTATTGCAACCGAAGCTGGTAAGTTAGCAGGTTATAATCCAGATTATACTTTCCACGCCGAATCTCGTCTTAAAAAACTAAACATCCTCCAACCCAAAAGAATCAAAAAAACACTACGTTACGCCGATACTGTTATTGATAAAGCCACCAAAGGCGATACTGACTACCTCGCTGCTGCAACCTCTCTTACCAAGGAAATTTGGGACAGACATGACCCAAAAATTCAGAAGATTGAGCAGAAAAGTGAATCCTTTTCCGTTTCAGTACATGCTCATATACGAGATGCTATGGTTGATTCGCTGAGACGTTGTAAGCTTATCCCGGCAGAGGCAAAGCAGGCTGAAATAGCAGATGAATCCCTAAAAATAGCTGAAAGTTCCCATAAAAGCCCCCCATTAGAGGCAGAATTAAATGGTAAATCCCATGACAAATTATGTCAGGCAGTTGATAATAATGAGTCAGAATAATAACATTATAAATCAAGCAGTTATGTTTATATTTTACATAATAGTACTTATAGGACCTTGTGTCGATATTACAACAGTTATAAGTCATTGATATGATTAAATACTTAAAAAATAAGTCAATAAATCAATGGGTCGTAAGGCTACACGATAGGGGGGTATGTGCCTTCTCTCTCTTAAAATATAAATATCTACCTTCCTTTTCACCGCACGCAACAAAATTTTCAGAGAACTTAGGGTGTGAACGAGCCTTAAATAGCCCGCTACAGTCACAGAATAGTGGCTACGTTGCGTTATTTTCAAAAAGTCAAGGGATTGTATGACAAAGCGACAACTCAAAAAAATAATCAAACGATATTCCCATAAGTGGTGGGAGCCAATATCTGAAAACATATCTGCTTGGACTCCTCCCCCCCCTAAATGGAATACCCGCAAAATATTTAAAGCCTGCTTTGAAGAAAAGATAATTGGGGGGCTTTATTGGTATAAAATTCAGGTTCCCGATAGTGAGAATATAATTTATCAATCTTCTAAGAAACAGGTTGGTTAAAAAAAGGAGACGCATGTAGCGTGACACAAACCATAGCCGAAGACGAAATAGTTATAAAGTTCAAAATAGCGTCAGAGGAGAGCCTTTTCTTTTTTGGGCGGGAGTGTATCAGGAACGAGTTTTTAGTGCCTCATGTGCATGGGGAGATAGCAAATTGGCTTTGCTCGGCGGAGAGGGAACGGGAACGGAGTTTTGGAGGGGTAAAGATAAAGGGAAAACTCTGCCTGTTAATGATTCCCCGTGATAGTTTGAAATCCACGTTTGTGAGTGCAATATATCCGTTGTGGAAGATTTTTAAAGACCCTGATATGCGGATTTTGATAGATTCGGAAACGCGGGATTTGTCGAAGATGATTTTAAAAAGCATAAAGAGCATGATTGACAATTCAGAGGAGTTTAGGGCGATAGCCGGGGATTTGAACGCATCGGATAAAAACTTCACTTGGAATTTAGAGCAGATCAGGGTTGCTACAAGAAAAGACTTTAGAGCGAAAGAGGATTCCATAGAGACATCCGGTGTTGACGTTTCGATAACGGGTCGGCATTACCGTTTAATTCTCATGGATGACTTACATAGCCCGACAAATATCAATACGAAGGAACAGATACAGAAAGTTATCAATCATATTCAGACTATGATGCCATTGCTGGAAGATGGCGGGGAGTTGATAATTGTAGGCACGCCCTGGGCCGATGATGACGCATATTCCTGGGTGCAGTCGTTGAAGGACGATGACGGAAAGCCCCTGTTTGATATTTTCCGGCATTCCTGCTATAACGATGACGGAACAGCATATTATCCCGAAAGAAACAGTTTGTCTGCATTGGCGTTAAAGCGGGCTACTATGTCACCGGAACTGTTTTCAAGCCAGTACGAATGTGACCCTGTGCCGGAAGCGATAGCACCGTTAAAGCGGTCACACCTACGATGGATTGAGGCAAAGGATATCCCGGCTGATATTATGAAGTTTCAGATGTGCGATACTATCGGCGATAAGAAGTCGGACTCCGGTGATTATTTCGCAACCTGCACTTGGGGTATTGCCCCTGAACTTAACGAACTTGGCCTTGTAAAATTGTATCTCATAGACGGCTTTTGCGGATGGCTGAACACAAGCCAGCAGATTGAGGCGATTATCAATCTTTACATGAAGACAAGACCGTTAGAGTTCGGTATCGAGAAATCCGGCATGAATACCCTGAAGGTCCATATTGAGAACAATCTGAAAGCAAAAGGGCTTTTCCTTTTAACAGCAGAATTGAAGCCTGCAAATAGGATTAAGGAACAGCGAATACTCCAGTTCATGCCCTATTCTCAAAATGCAATGGTTTTTATCAACAAAGAGGCAAATAAGGAATTTGTAGAGGAGTTTTTGTACGAATGGACAAGATTTCCGAAAGGCAAACGAAATGATTGCCTTGATGCCAGTGCATACATTTTCGACTTCATGGAAAAATATCCGTTGCTGATGCAGAAGAAATCCGCCCCCTATTGCCATCAGGAAGGGGTTTTCATGGGAAATAAAAGCAATCAGGCATGGTTAGGCTCATGAACTATAACGATCTTCTTAAACAAAACTGGATTTCTGTTTTCTCCGAAAATATCAAGAAAGGCATTGTAAAGCCCTTAGATGACGGCAGGTTCCTGTCTAAGCGTTCACTTATGATTGATGTCCCGTGGCTGTACGTCAATTTCAAAGAATCCTACAATACATCGAAAGACGGCGAGGAATTGTGCGACACTTACCACGAATATTTTACAAAGAAACTCGGATTTATTCATAGCCATTGTCATGAATGTTATAAGGTTGTCGTTCAGCCAAGAACAATTAAGGAACTCTATCAACTTTACAAGGTAATGCAGGATTTAAAGTTCCCCTCTAAATGCGGCATTGAAATAAGAAGTTATGTGCCGAGGCTGTACGGTGGTTATTTTTATAATAGGGGACTCAATCAAGGCAAAGACCGTTACTCAATAATAAAAACAGTAGTGCATAGCCGCATCTCCCCTGAAATTGAAGTCATCTTAAAACGTGGCTGCTCTGAATTTGAGATGCAGTTCGGCAGATCCGATAAATGGAGGATTCTTGATGGTCAAGAAAAGATTGAAGAAAAATTTAATAATCTCTATATTCAGGAAAATGCAGGAGCTATTGAATACCCTTCTCATTTTAAAGCGAATACTAAAATAATGTGGCTGTATTTTGCTGCTAACGCTAAACCACCAGACATGACATATCTGGAATTTACAGACGGGGAACCATTAACACCACAGGTTAAATATGTAACTTATCATGAGACAGAAATAAAAAAATCTTCAAAGGATAACGAATTATCTTGACAAATCCTGTCAGTTGTGATACAAAGAAACAGAAGATTGAATGCGTTTTTAAGGAGTTGAACGAATTTTTAGTTAATGTTGAATATGGTGACATAACAATTAAAAAACAGAATCACGAGGTGGTATTAATAGAGAAAAGAGAAACTAAGAAACTTTAATATCTATCTCGGTATTGAACAACAAACCGATTTTCGGGAGAAATCCTGAACTTCGGTTTTTTATTTTTCATGGAGGTGAAAAGGATGAGGAAAATATTTTTGGTTTTAGCTTTACTTCTTATAGCAACTACTGCTTATGCTGAAACATGGCGGGTGACATGGGCGGCCTGTACCGCAACATCACAAGCCTGCGCCCCGACATCTTACTATAACTCTGTTTCTGGTGCGAGTGCATTGGGAGTTCCAATTGCAGGTAGAACAACCATTCAAGCAACATGCTTCACAGTAGGCGCAGGGGCAACCGACACGGACTTCAACTTTCTATATGACAGCCAGACGGCAAACGCTCACGTTTTATTTGACAACATTGACGCAGCATCAAATAAATCAATGGGCATAACGCCGGGTGGGGATTTTCTGAAATTCACTGCCGATAATGATGATGCGGGGCAGTCTGTAACACCTTATTGCGATGTTATTATCTGGTAAAAACTATGGCGATAAAAGATAAAGATAAATTTCTGTCACTGGCAAGAGAACGGTTTTCTACCCTGCAAAGTGCGGAATATCATAACCGTGAAGCCTCCCTTGAAGATTTAAAATTCACCTACAACATCGAAGACGGACAGTGGCCACAGGAAATCAGAGATGAACGTGTCGCTGACGGTAGACCATGCCTTACCTCTAACAAGCTCCGTAAATTCGTTTCACAGGTTGCCAACATGGAGCGTGACCAGAGACTTGCTGGGAAGGTCAGACCTGTTGACAGTAAAGCCGATGTTATAACGGCAGGGGTTATTGAAGGGCTTATCCGTCAGATTGAGTATGCCAGCGATGCAGAAACGGTTTACTGCGAAACAGGGGAAAAAGCCATAGCCGGAGGGTTTGGCTATTGGCGATTGATTACAGAAGAAAAAGATGACTGTTTCGATCAGGAAGTATTTATCCGCAGGATTAAAAATCAGTTTTCTGTCTCTATCGACCCTGATAGAAAATACGCTTTTATCAGGGAAGGAATAACTAATAAAGAATTTGAAGCCAGATATCCCGACATTGACAGGTCAAGTTTTGATTCGTCTTCTATTGGTGAAGAATGGGCGTTATGGTATGAAAAAGATAAGACCTTTATTGCCGAATACTTCTATATGGAGCCATACGACAAAACTATAGCTCAATGTAAAGTTCTCGAGACAGGTCAAGTTTTAATTATCGAACTGACTGATGAAATTACCCCTGAACTGTTAATACAAGAAGGGATAAGAATTCTCCGGCAAAAAACCAGCAAAGCCGAAAAAGTTAAATGGTCGAAAATCACGGGAAGCGATATTTTAGAAGAAGGCGATTGGGTAGGGAAAGAAATCCCGATTATCGAGGTTGAAGGTGATTCTTTTAATATCGCAGGGAAAGATTATAAACGCTCTCTTATTCGTGACGCTAAAGACCCGCAGCGAGGGTACAATTTCTGGAAGACTCACATGGCGGAGACCGTAGCACTTGCCCCGAAAGCTCCTTATATAGTCACACCACAGCAGATAAAGGGTTTTGAGTCCGCATGGAACTCGGCGAACAAAAAGAACCTTCCTTACTTGCTTTATAACGCACAGGGGCAACTTATTCCTAAACGTGAATTGCCTCCGCAAGTTCCGACAGGTGCAGCTCAAATGCTTCAAATTGAAGCCGGAGATATTCAGGACACTATTGGCAAGTATGAGGCATCTTTTGGGGAAAGAAGCAATGAAAGGACAGGCGTTGCTATAAAACAGAGGGCAAATAGAAGTGATTTTGCAACTTATCACTTCCCCGATAATTTCAGGCGGGCAATTATAAAAACAATTCGGCAACTTGTAGATGTGGTTCCGAAAATCTATGACACCGAAAGAGCAGAAAGAATTATCGGAGAAGATGGGAAGGACGAAATCGTAACAATTAACCAGACAGTCTTTGACGATAAAACAGGAAAGACAAAAATCATAAATGACCTGTCATACGGCAAATATGATGCTGTGGCAGATGTCAGGATGTGGTCAACAAGACGGCAGGAAGAAGTTGAAAACCTTACCGCATTTGCTCAGGGCGCACCTAATATCGCTCCATTACTATTGCCAATGATTGCGGAAAATAGTGACTGGCCGGGGGCGCAGGAACTTAAAAAATTAGTTGATAAATATTTACCAGCCTTAATGGGAATTGAACAACCGGCAGAAGCCGGGCAAACAACAAACTCACCGGAGAGTATTCCGGGTGTCACAGGAGGAGCTTAAGATGGCAACAGAATTAAAAGACACTCAAGTAATTGAGGAAGAAGTACAGGCCGGAGAAGTAGGGAAAGAAGTAACAGAAACGGCTACTGTTACAGAAACGGATGTAAAGCCGACAGAGGGTGTAAGCATCGAAGATATAGTTTCGGACAAGCCTTTGACAGAGGAAGAAAAACTCGCAAAGGCAAAAGCCGGAACACCGAAATGGGCGCAAAAACGATTCGATGAGCTTACAAAAGAAAAAGCAATTCTCGAAAAGAAAGTGCAGGAGCTTGAAAACGCAAAAGCAATCCCTACAGAAAGACCGTTGCCGCCGAGTCCTAACGCATTTGAAAACGATACAGACTATCAAAAGGCGGTGGTTGAATGGAAGGACAAAGACGATGCGTGGAAAGCTCAACATCAAAACATATCGCAGCAACAGGAAGAAAGGCAGCGGGTAGTCAAAACCAATGAAGCAAAGTTCGACAGGAACGCTGAAAGACTGATTGCCAAGTATCCCGATTTCTCCGAAAAGGTGCAGGAAGTCAGTGTGTCAACTGCCATGAAAGAGGAACTTGAGGCAAGCGATTTAGGGCCGGAGATTTTCTATTTTCTGGCGAATAATCCTGTTGAATTTCAGCGTATGCTTAATCTTTCTCCGAGAGAAGTAGCCAAAGAAGTCGGTAAACTTGAAGTCCGTTTTACAGAGGTAAAAACAAAGCTGAAATCTGATGCTCCACCAGCGTTAAAGACGATTGAGGGGAACGACACTTTACCGACAGACCTCTCGAAAATCAAAGATGATAACGAGTGGTTTCAGAAATGGAAAGCTCAGAAAGCAGTAAAATTTCACAGAAAAAATAGGGAGGCTTTAAATGGCTAATACAATTAAAAACCTAAGTGATGGGGACTTAGTGCGCCTGGCACTGGCATCATTTCACAACAAGTCGAAGTTTATTAAGACTATCAACAGGCAGTATGATAAAAGATTTGCCATAGAAGGGGCAAAAAACGGAGGATCGCTACTCATTAAAGACCCGAATGAGTACGAAGTAACAACCGGGGCTATCATGAATACGCAGGACATTACGGAAACCACACAGACCTTGACGGTTGCCACACAAAAACATATAGCTTTTGCCTTCAGTTCCCTTGAACGCACAATGTACGTCAGTGATTTCGAGGAAAACTATATGAATCCTGCAATGTCAAGACTTGCAGCAGAAGTTGAATATACAGTTCTTTCTAATGTATATAAAAATGTCTACAATCTTTCAGGTACTCCGGCAACTACCCCGGCAACTTTAGGAGCGGTCTTAAATGCAGGCGTAAAGCTCACTCAAGGGCTTGCCCCTGATGACAACAGATCGGTTTTGCTTGACCCTCTTGCAATGGCAGCTACCGTAGGCGGTGCTTCACTCGCATACTTCCACAAGGCAAGCGAACTCGAACGGGGATTCTCGGAGGGGTTTTTCGGCAGGGCTGCCGGTTTCGACTGGTATCAGTCCACAATGGTTCCAAACCATACAAACGGCACAAGGACAGACTCAACCCCGATAGTAGCGAACCTTGCAAACGTAGCCAACGGAGACACCACACTGGTAACTACAGGCCAAACAAGCGGCCAGACGTTAAAAGCAGGTGACGTTTTCACCTGTGCAGGAATTTACGCTGTGAACCAAGAGACTAAGCAGGTATATCAGCATTTACAGCAGTTTGTAGTAACAGCGGATAAAACCTGTGATGCGACAGACACAATCTCAATTGCCCCGACAATTTACAAGTCCGGCCCAAGACAGAACGTGTATCACGCAACATGGACAAGCACAGCAGCGATAGTTCACGTTGCAGCAGGTGGGTCGGGTACAGCGTCAGCAGTATATCCTCAGAACCTTGCTTATCACAAAGATGCTTTCACATTTGTATCGGCTGATCTTCACATGGAGCCTGGACAGAGAATGGCAAGGGCAGTTATTGAGGACGTAGCGATGAGAATTTGGCATGTTGCAGACGGCATAAACGACAAGTTCAAGACAAGGATTGATGTCTTATTCGGGTATAAGACAATGAGACCTCAGTGGGCATGCAGGCTTAGAGGTTAAGTAAAAAATTTAAAATAAGGGAGGTATAAAAATATGGCAGTAGAATATTTAGGCAACGAAAACGATGACGGGACTTGTATCGGACAGGCCACTACATCGAAAGTAAGTTTCTTTGCAGCGACTCCGGTAGTACAGCAGACGGGTGTTGCCGTAGCGACTGACTTAACTACGGTAATCGCTTCAACAACCGCCTTAAGGTTGGCTCTTGTCAATCTTGGGCTGATAACAACTGTTTAACTCTTAAAAGGGGTGGGGAAACTCACCCCTTCTTTTTAAAGGAAGGATTATGAAGGTTCTTTTCGGTATAGCAACTCTTTCAAGTAAAGTAAGCGTTCCAACAATAGTAAGTCTCGACAATACGAGAATATTGTTAGACAAAGAAGGCATAAAACACGACACGTTATATCTTTGTGGCAAAAGCCCTGTTTCTTCGGCCAAGAGTGATATTGCTACAATGTTTTCTAAGACAGATTTTACAGACTTATTCTTCATAGATGATGATATGGAATTTCCTGCGGATGCAATATTAAGACTTTTAAATAGACCAGAGAAGATTGTTGGAGGGGCTTATAAAATTAAAGATGAAAATATCTGGCATTATGCTTTTGTTCCTAAGACGGAAGACGGCGTGCCAGTCGGCAGGGATGGATTAATTGAAGCTAAAAATATTGCAGGTGGTTTCATGAGGATTAAAAAAATTGCCATTGAGCGTATGATTCAGGCTTATCCTGAATTGAAATATATAGAGTATGGTAGGGAAGCTTACAATCTTTTCGGAACATACATCGAAGACGGTTATTTGTGGGGAGACGATTATTCTTTTTGTAATCGCTGGAAGAAAATAGGCGGGCAATTATGGATTGACCCGAATATAGATTTCGGGCATGTCGGAACCAAGCTTTACAAGGGGAATTATTATAAATATCTTGAAAAACTCGCATTAGCACAGAAGGAGATGCAAAATGTATCGACAGAGAACAGTCTGGTTATGCCATAAAAACGATTTAGAAGGAAAGAATTTCACTTTTAATACACAAGAGGAAGAAGACGCAAAAAAGGCTCAGGGATGGGTAGAACATCGGAAGGCACTGAGTAGCCCTCCTGTTGCTGAAACGGTCAGTTTAGGGGAAACGGTTGTGGTTGATGCCCCGATAGAAGATGAACCCGTGATTGACCCCGGCTTCTCACCATTAAAATGTTCTTTCTGTGATTTTGTCGGCAAGAACCTAAATTCTTTAAGAATCCATAAACTTCATAAACATAAGGTGAAATAAATGGCAACAGCACAAGACATAGTTGAAAGGGCTTTAAGGCTTAATCGTAAACACGCACCAACAGCAACAATGTTATCTAACGGCTTAATATCCCTTAATGACATGATAAGCTCATGGAGTGTGGATGGGCTTCTTGTGCCTTGTAACACAACTGAAAACCTTACCCTTGTTGTCGGTCAAGATGAATATACAATCGGGAGTTCAGGAAATTTCGATACGGTCAGACCCTCAAAGATCGTTAACGCCTACATTCGGGACAGCAACAACGAAGATCACCCTGTTGACGTGACAATGACAGAGCCCGAATACAGTGCAATTACAGATAAGACAGCAGATGCCAGACCGACACGGCTTTATTATGACCCACAGGTAACACTTGGCGTAATCTATTTTGACTATGAACCGGAAACCGCTGAAACGCTTGTCCTGATTTCTGAAAAACCGATAACAGAGTTTGCGGCTTTAAGTACCTCAGTTTCCTTACCAGACCATTACAAACAAACTCTGTCTTTTAATCTTGCCGTTATGATCGCACCTGAATTTGATAATGAACTTCCGCAGGAAGTTAAAGACATTGCCGTTTTAAGCAAGCAGACAGTTGAAAACATAACGGCTTTAACTAAACTTATGAACCCTGTAACGATGGACAGTATTTTAACGTATGGAGTTTACAGATAAGTGCCAATTAGAAAAGCAAGAAAGATTGAATTAAACTTCTCCGGTAAACTTATAACCGCCAGTGACCCCGTAACAATAGGAGAAAACTTTCAATCTCTCATTAATATGGATTATGGCATCAGAAGTCCGAAGTCTATTGCCGGCATGACGAAGATCAACACAACCGCGCTTTCTGATCCGAAAATCCGTTCAGGTATTCATCTTAGGAAAACTCAACCCGCAGAAAGCAAAGTTTTAGTGCAGGCATATAATTCGGGAGAAACGTCTTCAAATATTTATAGTAACTCTACAGCTATCCCCGGTACCGGAGATTTTGATGTTGCGGGTATAATATTTGCTGATGGAACGGGAGCGGGGCGGGGGAGGTTTTCGCCTGCACCTAATAATCAGATTGCCTACTGTAACGGTGTTGAATCCTGCATTTACGGCGGGGATGAAATGAACGTAGGGGCGTTTATCAACTTTGACCCTAACGGAACATTTAGAAAAGACTTCACTCAGGAAGTAGGGAATACAAAGACAGATGCTTTAAACCTTGCGACTTTAAAAAGAGTAGCCAACCCAATAGATGCCAATACAATCTGTCTGCTTAATTGCGAAACATTAGATGGTTCCGCATTAGCTGATTCATCCACTGGGGGGACATTTGACGGAACTTTAGTCGGCACAGCAGCACGAAGCACAGCTAAAGCCAAATTCGGTACTTATTCTGTGGTATTAGCCGGTAATAGCTATATTACTATCCCTGACCCTGGCAACTTTACAACCGGAATTTTTACATTTGAGTCATGGATATACCCTACAAGTGTTACAGGAACGCAGGGTTTATTTTCTCAAAAAATAGATGCTAACGATAGTTTTTCATTTGATTGTAACGGCACATCTTTGCAACTTACCATTCAAGATACAGGGGCAAATACAGTTTATTTGTCATTCCCTTGTTTAACGATAAATACTTGGCAACATGTTGCCTTAGTAGGTGATGGCACTAAGTATAGATTTTTCCATAATGGTCGCCTGAAGGGTACTTTTACGGCAACAGTAGGGTTTAAAAACTATACAAGCACCATGAGAATAGGGGTGGGCGATGATTTTGCCGGAGGGGTAGCTAATTATCTCAATGGATATGTTGACGAGACAAGAATATCAGACGTTGCACGGTGGACAGACGATTTCACCACTCCCGTAACATCTTATACTGGGGTCACAACTAACATTTATATCGGACTAACCAGACCAGCCGAGAACTTTAAATTTAATGTAGAAACGGCAAATGCAACAAATGGGTCATTTTCCTGTTTTAGATACACAACTCTTGGATGGACTGCTATAACAGGCGTAGTAGAAGGAACAAACGAATTACAGCAAGATGGGACTATATCATTTAGCGAGGCCAGTTCAGACAAGCCAACGATAATAGACCAGGTGTGTTTGTATTGGTACTGGCTTGTTTTTAATGGGATTGACGATAATGTGACTCTTTCGAGAGTTACGGCGGGCTTGCCTTTTCAGACAATTAAAGACACATGGGATGGTGAGTTAAGAAAAGTTTTATCGGCTTTCACATACAACGGAACAGACGATGTTTATACGGATATAACCCCTGCACTTACAGACGATGTGGTAGATACTGCAAATACGGCAACATTTGTAAATCTTGACGGACTTCTTGCAACTGATAGCATTATATTTGGTGGAAATGAACAGTTAATGGGGTTTGTTGCTCATATACAAGGTGGAAATAAAACTGCAAACACCTACATGACTGTTTCATATTCAACCGATGGCAAGACATGGACAGCAGTATCAAACTTGAATGACGGAACGGTGATAAATGGAAAATCATTTGCTAAGTCAGGGGTTGTCTCTTGGACACCTCCGGCTCTAAATACTGAACATAGACAAGCTATTAATTCCATAAAATTTAAGACTACTAAAATTAAAGGGATAAAATATAATGATGGAAAGGCAACGCTCGGCTGGACACCTTTCAATTTAACCATAAGCCCTAACACTATTCCACTATATTTTTATAAGGTATCTTTTTCAGCCACACTGGCAAAGAGCGGGACATTGTATTTATACTTTATCGGCGGGATAACAGCTCCCAAGACAATCGGAGGCTATAAGTTCCCATTTACCGCAGATAACCGTTTATTCCTCTGCAATAATCAGCAGGGGCGTAAGAACACGGTATTGGTATCAGCAGCGTTTCAGCCTGATATCTTTAACGGCTCAGACACTACAGAACTTGAAGTCGGCAATGGGGATGAGCTTATGGCAGCTTGTGCGTTGTTCTTCCGGCTTACTTCAAACATATTCAACATGAAATTGTTTTTTACTACATCAGCAATGTACGGACTTTTAGGGACGGATTTGGAAACATATGAGTCTATGCCGATAAGTAACACAATCGGATGTATAGCTCCTGAAACTCTTAAAGTGGCAGTGTTAAACTTAGGACAGGAAGGCGACACACAGGTTGCAATCTGGCAAGCTGCAAACGGTATTTATATCTTTACAGGTGCAAAGCCACAGTTAATCTCTCAGGACATAGCGAACTTCTTTGACCCTAATGAATCCGCAGCCAGACGATTACATCCTTCTTATGCACATCTTTCAGTTATTGAACTTGATATGGTTAGAGGGCGTGGACATTTCCTTTTCGCTGATGGAAATTCAACTGGTACTTTAAACCGTGAACTTGCCTATAATTTCTTGAAGGGTGGATGGATTGAGATTGACAGAGGTACAGGTAAGGATTTGCAATATATCATTCCCGTTATGGATACAAACGGTCAGCAATATCCTTATGGATGTATTGACACAGGATATCTGGAACGCCTTGAATATGGCACAACCTTTGATGGCAACGATATTGTATCAACCATGCGGACAGGCTCTATTGCTCCTATAGATGGATCTGTATTAATTCAAAGTGAACTCGATAAACATAAGCTGATAACGAAGTCTAAAAACACAACGGCAAACTCAGCAGCGGTAACGCATTATAAAGATGAAAACACGTCAGGGACTTCACTGTCTTCTGTATCGCCTGCGAATGCGGATTCCAGTATTAAAACTTATTCTGAGTCACCGGACAGATCGGGTTATGCGACTTTTCATTCTTTTGAATATTCAATGACGACTAATGATGAAACAATAGGTTTTGAACCATTATACGCAGTTGCTAAATTCTATATGCACGGCGAAGACCTTGATACGGTAACTGCGGATATTCAGGCAGGAGCCGGATAAGGAGGATATATGGCACTATTAGGAAAATACAGACAATACACAGGCAATCAGTTGACGAATATGTCAAGTTTCTTGGCAAAGAAGAAAGCCGCAGGTATGCCGATAACCCAAAGGGATACGGATTTGATTTACGGCTCAGTTTTAGGCGGTCAGGCAGATGCTTACGGTGATATGTTATTCAGAAATCAGCAGATGAAGAAAGAAGAAAACAGGTGGAATAAGACATTTGAACAGAATAAGGAAATCGCTGATGCAAACATGGAAGCTCAAAAACAGGCAGGCAAAGGCAATGCTGTAAAGGGAATAGTACAGACAGGGTTGTTAGCTCATCAAACAGGCTTACTTGATCCTGTATATTCAGGGGTTAAAGGATTATTCGGTTCAACTGCTACAACACCAGCAACTTATTCAGGATTAGCTTTAGGTGGTGGGACACAAGCTCCTGCATATATGTCAGGACTAGGTTTAGGTTCTGCGGGCGGGGCAGCACCTGTAGTAGGAGCAGGTGGGGCAGCATCGAGTGGATTATCGTTAGGTACTTCAACCGTACCTGCCGCTGGTACAGCAGGTTCATTGAGTGCTACTTATGGTGCGGATGTGGCAGCAGGCGGTGCAGGGGCAGGTGGGGCAACAAGTACAGGATTAATGGGAACAGTAGGAACAGCTTTAGCACCAGTAGCAGGCGGTGTAGCAGGTGGAATGGTTGGAAGAATGGTATCCCCTTGGGGTGAAGGACATATGGGGGGTGAAAGAAATACGGCAGGTGCAATCGGGGCAGGGGCTGGAGCAATAATCGGTGGATACGCAGCAGCAGGTACTTACGTCGGCGGCCCAATAGGTGCAGTAATTGGTGGAATTGTTGGAGCATTAGTAGCATGGATAGATTGGTAAAGGAGGATTTAAATTATGGGAGGATTATTATCAAACTCAACACTACAGGCAATAGGACAAGCAAAACCTGCAACAATGCTTCAGGATTACCGTCAAGGGCAGGAAGCAATAGCTTTGCAGAGACAACAGCAGGATGTTAATTCCCAGCAGATGGAATTAAATAAGATTGAGATTAACAAGAAACAGTCAGAAGAAGCAGAGAGAATGAAGGTTAAGCAGATGTTAGATCAGCCCAAATCCGTTGCTGACTTACTGGGAAGACCTTTACAGCACGCACCAAAAAGTACAACTACATTAATTGATAAGATGCAGGCAGCTGGGCTTGTCGATAAATACGGTGTATCTTCGGCAGGGAATTTAAATAACTACTTACAGGCTAATCCTTGGGAAGCTCATGGGTATATCTCCGATTCAATAGCCGAAATGACTGCTGATGTTAATGCTAAGAAAAGGTTAGTTACAGGTTACTGGGAAAAAGATGAACAAGGCAATCCCACTAAGTTTATAGAACCGGCCAAGAACGCACAATTAATTCAGCAAGAGATTGATAAAACCAATAAAGGGATAATGTTTTTCTACAGTCAGGCAAGTGAATTAGAAAAACAGTTAATGTTGGAAGAAGCGAAGAATGATACATCAACCACTGATACAGAGTTATTTATGAAAAACCCTGACGCATATAAAGAAAAGAAGGAAATTGATAATAGCAATAAAGCTGACATGGTTGAAATGGATGTTAATGGCGAAATGGTTAAAGTCCCTGCTTCCGTTGCAGTTGCCTCTATTGACAGGAAAGCACAAAGAGAACAGACGGCGGCAAGTCAGTCAGAAAACAGAGAATTAAGAAAAGATATGCGAAATGAAAGCAGGTCAATGTTATCTGCTTACCAGAAAACAAATATTGCGCATCAACTTAGAGGGGAAATCAGACTAAACCCGTTTGTAAAAGATTTCGGAGATGTTGCTAATAAATATAACGTCATGGAAACCGCTTTGCAAAAGGCTGGATCAAGTCCAAAGTCTTTTGTTGCGATAGATCAGGCATTAATAACTCTTTACAATAAAATGACTGACCCAAGTTCGGTTGTTCGTGAATCAGAATATGCAAGAACTCCTGAAAATATGTCTATCATCAATCGGATTGCAGGTAAAATTGACCCGAAAACAGGTAAGTTCTTTGCAGGTGGTGCAGGATTAACAAACGAGGAAAGAACCTCACTTGTTGAAATGGGTAGAGAGTTTTATAACCAATATGCCACAAATTACGATCAGGTAGTTTCTGATTACGAGGAAACAGCAAAAATGAGCGGGATAGATCCACAAGGAATAGGAATACCGTTCAGAAAAGCAACTGCCTATAAAAAGAAACCAACGGATGCAGGGACAACTTCAAGTGGTAACCGCTTCACCATTGAGAGGACAAAATAATGCCGTTCAAGGTAACTGATAATGTTACAGGGCAAATTGCAACATTTGAGAATGAACCAACGGATCAGGACTTGCAAGAGGCTTTCGGTTCGGTTGAACGGCCCGAAACGGCACAACCAGAACAGGGTATCTTTGAGAAGTACGTCAAGCCTATCGCTTACCCCGTTGCAGAAGCATTAGGTATGGCAGGTGGTGCTTTGGCAGGCTCCGCAGTAGCTCCGATTGCTGGAACAGTCGCAGGCGCAGGGTTAGGCTATGCAGGGGTCAGACAAGGGGAAAAGATAGTTGAAAATTTTTTAGGTAAAGGTAAACCTGAAACTATTACTAAGGGAATAACGGAAGCAGGGAAGAACGTAGCGACAGGAGCAGTAATGGAAATGGGTGGACAGGTTATCGGTAAAGTTGCGACTACAGGCTTAAAAGCCGCTGGTAAGCTCGGAAAGCAGATATTAGGAGCTACTACAGGTGCAGGGCCGGGAACGATGGAAGAAGCCTTGAAAGGAACACCGGAATTTAAGAAAGCTATGAGAGGGCAAACGTCAGGGCAAGAAATTGTTGAAAACGTCAAAGACTCCTTGCAGACACTAAAAAATCAGAGGGCTTTAAATTATCAGGGTGATTTAGCGGAAGTTTCAAAAGTTCAGGGGGTTCTCAATAATAAGCCTATTTCTGATAAGCTCGGTAATTTAATGAAACAATACAATGTCTCATTTCTTCCTAATGGCAAAATAGATACTTCTAAAATCGCAATGGGCAAAGCTGGACGAAATGACGTAGTTGACACGATTGAAGAAGTTTTAGCTTGGGACGATGCGACACCATTAGGATTAGATACCTTAAAAAGACGGCTTGACGATTTCTACTCCGATTCATCACAGGCAAGAAGTTTTGTCGCTTCTTTGAAAAAGACTGTAGCCGAAACGATATCAAAACAAGTGCCTCAATACGGGCAAATGACTGCTAAATATGCGGAGGCAACTAACCTTATAAAAGATATTGAAAGTAATCTCATGTTACGCAAATCCGGTATATCAGGGAGAATTACACCAGACCAGACATTAAGACGTTTAACAAGTGCAATGCGTGAAAACTTTGAATTGCGCCGTGACCTTGTCAATGTCTTAGGGGAAAAAGCCGGAGAAGATTTAGCCGGACAGATAGCAGGTTATTCGGCAGAACAATGGATTCCAAGAGGACTATTTGGAAAAGGACTTGCGACAGCGCAAATGGGATATATCATGTATCTTAACCCGAAATTCTGGCCCATACTTGCGGCAAGTTCTCCGAGGGTAGTAGGTGAGTTTTTATCAGTTTACGGTAAGGGCATTAATGAATTATCAAAAACCGCTCCTGCTACATATAAGACTTTAGGCTTTGCGGCTGGTAAAGCAATGGAGGTGAGTAACAATGGCAAAGAAGAAGAACGGTAAGAAGCCTAAAATGGGTTGCTAATCGTGAGTTTAAAGCTACCCGCCACTGGTTCGCCAGTCTAAACGGTGGGTCACTTCAAAATTATGAATAGGAGAAATACATGAAAGACGATAATGGCGAGACTATCCTTGACAGTTGCTTACTTTTAACAGAAGGGAACTATTACCCTGTACCGGAACACTTAAAGCCTATGTTGATAAGTCTTTTAGAAGCAAACGGGATTGAACGCTGTCACTGTGATGATGATGAAAACCTTGTAGTGGAGGGACAGAATGAAAATTAAAATCATAGAAATCCCACTAACGCAAGGCAAGGTTGCTTTAATTGACGAAGAAGATTTTGAGACTGTAAGTTTGTTTAAGTGGTGCGCTGATAAAGGAAGAAGAACCTATTATGCTGTTACAAGGAATCGGATTAATGGTAAACAAATAAAGACATATATGCACCGGCTTCTTTTAAATTTAGGCAAAAGAGAACAAGGAGATCATATAAACAGTAATGGGCTCGACAATCGTAGGTCGGTAAATTTAAGATGTAGCACAAGTAGTCAAAATAGTATGAATCAACGAAAACAAAACAGAAAAACATCTTCAAAATATAAAGGCGTTTATTGGAGTAAAAACAGAAAAATGTGGCATGTTCGGATTAATAAAAATGGTAGCCAAATAAACATTGGACATTTCTATGAAGAAGATGCAGCAGGGCAGGCTTACAACTTCGTAGCAAAAGAGTTGTTCGGCGAATTTGCAAAATTAAATCCGATTTAGGAGATAAATATGAAAAGAAAATTCTTTATATTTTTATTAATAAGCTTACTTATCCCTAATCTTGCACATAGCACAAGATGGCTCCATAGCAACATATACCGCATGGATGCCACCGGCGCAGTCGTAGCCAACGCCACGGTAACCGTTTATAAGGCAGGGACTACCGATTTGGCAACGATTTACACTGCGGTATCTGGTGGTTCAGCCGATGCCGATAGTGCGGTTACAACGTCAAGTAAGGGGTTCTATAGTTACTACGTGGATGATACGGATTATAACTATTTGCAGAAATTTAAAGAGGTAATAAGCAAGACGGGCTATGCGACAACAACCTATGACAATCTTACCGTTGTTATTGGTGGAGAAGTAAACGTCTACACCCCTGAAATGTTCGGCACGATAGACGGTGCAGACCAGACGGAAATAAACCTTTGTATCCTTGCGGCGGCTTCAAACGGGACTTGCAGAGGCAGAGGTGCTTACAACACAACGGCAACGATAGCAATTATGCACGATGACGCAAACCTAACGAATTTCACTTTTGATTTTAAAGGGGCGACAGTTTATTCTAATTTTTTGGGAGCAATAATTACAGTGGGGGAATCAACAAATACTTACTCGACAGAATTTAATAGAATCTGGTTGCCTGACATTTTCAACGATGCGGCAGGGGCAGTAATTGGATTTAAAGAGATAGGCATTAATACAACTCAAAACGATTATTACTTCGGGCAATTATCAAATGATTATTTCTTTGACAATGCCAGTACAAGGCAGGCTAACAGTATAGGGATTTTGCAATTCCCCGGAGGCATAGGGAATTATAGGAGCCGTTATTGGAATGCTGCCCCTGATGGTTGGGATGTTGGCTGGTCAATGGGATATGATTTCACAAATTCAACTTGGGCTACAGAAGGAGCGAATAGAACATATGCTTATAACCCACGTGTCAGATATCATGATACTTATGGTATCTATGTCGGCTTTTGCGCAGGCTGTAGAATCTTGGGGTATGATTTTGAAAATGCCCACGTAGCAGGGGCTAAAGACTTGTATCTTGCCTATGATGTTACAAGACCAGTATCAGGAATTGTTGCAAGAGGGGAATCTGAAACTATAGCAACTGTTGCGGTAGAAATTGAGGATGGCTCATGGTATAACGTCATTGAAGTTAACCCACACGGGAAAGCAATAACAGATAATAATACGGTAGGGAAGAATGCTATAAGATATAATTCCGACTGGTATGCTTATAATTTTTACACAACCTATTTGCACAGTAATCTTACTGACCAGACCCTTTACGTTGAGGATTTCACAGTTTTTCAGGCAACGGGCACAGGTTATGGAATCAGGGTTAACGATAATGTCCAACTCGGATTCGGCACAAATAGCAATGGTGATTTCACTATTCTCTATGACGAAACCACAGACAACAGGCTGGAAATTGAAAGCAACTTAGGGACAGATACCTCAATCGACATTGCCAATATCGGGGCAGGGGTGACAAATGTGGCGGTAGACGGTTCTGTAACGGCTACAGGTGGTTTTGTCGGTAATGCCTCTACTTGCAGCGTAGCAGCTCAATCCACAATCGCAGATTCAGGAGGGGATACTTCCCTGTTCTGCCTGTTCTCTACAGCCGCTACAGGAAGCAATGCCTTAGTATCAGATGCAGAATGCACTTACAATGCTAACACAAACCAGATGGATGTGGTGACGCTCTCGATAGCTAATATGGAGTACGAAGGAACGGCAGATGATTATGAAACCACTGTCGCTTTCGTAGACCCTACGGCAGACAGAACGGTGACAGTCGCCAATGCCTCTGGTACGGTAGCTATGACAAGCGGAGCTAACACAAGTGGGACTATTCATTGGGGTGACGGTTCAGCGTCTTTTGATACAGGAGATGAAGTTTGCCAAGCCGTTGGGCTAACTTGCGCCGATGCCTTTACAACCGATACAGTAACCGGATTAACTTCAAAGCTTACGAATTGTCAGACAGATGTCACAACTCATTATTTAACAGTGAGATGCTATTAATGAAAAAATATTTATTCACAATTTTGATTTTGCTCTGTCTGGCAGGGCAGGGGTTGGCGACTGGAGAGCTTGGTGTGTCCGGGACAACACGAATTATGCACCCGGCTTATCGGTCAGGGCAGTATACATACAGCGTCAGAAATCCCTTCAATTTAGACAACACTAAGGTTGTGATGTATGAAGAATGGACCATGCCAGGTGATATTCCTGAAAATGCTGGCAGGTGGACAAAACCTGCCAATGGGAGAAAGCATGTTGTAGGAACTATCGCAACATTGAAATCAATTTCTAAAACTGCTACAGCAGATTGGGATGATTGGTTCACGGATTATAATTCCAGCATTACACCTGTACCTTCTCCCGGTTCAATCAATCGGGGTGATACTGCTATATGGAGCGTTCATGCAGGGGAAGGGAATATTTTGTTTGTATTGTATCAAAGCGGAAGTGATGCAATTTTGAGAAAGTTTGATGTAACGAATATGGCATCAACAAGCAATGCAATTGCTACAAAAACCTTAACAGGCGGTAGTAGTGGCATGATCATGGGATGGACGAAGAATGATGCTACTCCCAGATTGTTAGTTCTTAATAATCAGGATTCGTCTGTAGGCTGGTATGTTACGACGGGTAGCGGTGCCACAATGACAACAACAGCATACAATGGAGAAACGGATTGTACGGCAGCAAAAAGGAATCTTCCTACTACAGGGCATGGACATGGTGGAAGAAGTCCAGCCGGGAATTATGCAATAAATTTTTGGGCAAATGGTGATTACAGGACTGATGCTTGGGGAGGATATAAAAGAGATGAGTTTTATACTGTAACGCCTCAAAATTCTCCCTGTACCCGATATGATATTAGGTCATATTCAAATTTTAATTCAACAGGTAGAGAGTTTAATTATTCCAATTGGAGTGTAAGCGAGGACTGGTTTATTGGACTTGATTTAGGGAATGGTCCTTACAACTCTACAAACTTTACTGATGAATGGGGGATATGGCAGGCTATGTTTGTAGCAGGTCAGCAAAGTCCGGCTTTGACTCGATACAAGCTTCTTGAGACTACTTCAAGTGGTTGGACTAATAATGCTTATGGTGGGCTAAATTGGAGTGGGCATCCGTTTCCTTTTCTGTCTTCTGATTCAACACTTCTTTGGTACACCTCTACTGGTGGAAAGTGTTCTTATGAAGACAGGGTGGCCGGGGGCGCTTGCACAACAAGCAATTGGGGATACGAAGGCATTTTTCTTGCTGATGTGGAAGCAAGAACAGAGTGTAACGATTTAGATGATAATGACAGCGACGGCTTAATTGATATGGCTGATACCGGATGCAGTTCAACGTCAGATACAGATGAAGGGAATGCTATTACCCCTCCGAATCTAACCGTCCTCGATTCACCCCGGGCAGTCAAGAAAACAAATACTTTCTCACTAAATTACAATCTTGCCGTTGAAGTAGGTGGGTCTCCGACTGTTTCTTTTTATTACGATCAGACAGGGAGTGGTTGCACCGGCACTTTAATTGGTTCTTGTACGAATTTAGGCACAGGTCAGGGTGTATCCTGTGATGTTGATACGACATCTTATGCTGTTGGATTGTATTACTTTTGCGGCATAACTTCCGGCGGTGATGGTACACAAGAAACTTTGTACTGGCCGTCCGTGCAGATTTACGAGTCAACGTCAGGAATAGACAGATTAAATGTTGGTAAAATAATTTTAAATTAGGAGGGAACATGAAAAAAGTATTTTTAAGTTTAGTGCTGGTTTTGATTATGGCGGTAGGGGCGGCGGCGGTGACTTTGCCTTTTACCGAGCCATCGCCTATCCAGTGTGACGGGAATAATGCCTGTGAAACTAAGGGAGATTTGACGGTCAGGGGGGATACATCTGTTACTGGCTGTATTGCAAACGCTAATCCTGCCCCAAATTATAAAAGTATGGCTGATTTGCTAAATGTATTTGATGATGCTGGAGCGTCTTGTTCATTGCTCTTAGGCTTTCTGAATGTTGGAGCGGGTAACACAGAAATAAATCAGTGTAACACGACAGCGGGCTATGCGACATACTGTAATGCAGTTGCAGGAGCTTGCCCTGTTGATTCATTATGGACATCAGCAGATCAGGAAACTGTAGGGCAATCTTATGTGCTGGATTTTGATGGTGTAAATGATATGATTGCCATTCCTGATAATACCGCATTTACTTTAGATGGTAATTTTACTATTGGGTTTATGTTGTCATTAGACGCTGTAGCAACCGATCAAACTTTCATTTTTTCAAAAGCAGGAGCAGGAGCAGCAGAATACTTCATTAGGGTGCCAAATAGTTCAACTAAAATTGACTTATGGGTAAGGGATATATCAGCAGATGCTTTTGCCCTTGTAACACTATCTTATAATTTAACCCCAAATCAGTTGTACTTTGTAGTATTTACACATGATGAAGCAGTGGGAAGTGGGGCAACTTGGTCCACAGGAACGGAAATATATATTGATACAGTTGAGGATACGGGCCTGATTAGGACTACTGAAGCAGGTTTTGTTGATATGGAAGATTTAGGAGGAAATTTTAATATAGGAGCAAACTATTCAGGTTCTGTTCCCACTGCCATGAAGATGGCAAAACTTTTCATTTTAAAAGGTACTGCCCTATCGCAGGCTCAAATAAACAGGGTAAATTTAATTATGAGAGCAAATGTATGTCAGTGAGGAGACTGCTCTCCATCGGCTGATGGGGTTGGTATAACATCTATTATAACTCTTGGAGATAGTATAATACGTGGTGCAAATTCGACCGATGGAACAGGTATAAGGAGTTATTTATACAATATACTGGATAATAAGAATTATGTTTTCAAAGGGTTTGAAGCAGCACCAGCGGGTACTTGCTTAAACAATCCTGTTTGTAATAACTATACCCTTCATGCTGCTATTGGGGGGACGAGGAGTGATGAGACTTTGGCTGAATTACAATCAGAGGCAACCATCAAGATTACTGATTATATTAATGATTATCAAAATGCTATTGTGATTATTGGCACAGGCGCTAATGATATAGATCAATCAAATTATGGTTTTCAAACTGACCATCCAACATACCCAAGACTATTGGGGTGGTCTTTAAGTTCTTGTGATGCTGTAAATGATACTGTTACATTCAGTCAGGTAATTCCAGCAGGTTATAATCATGTTTATGTGAACGGTGCAAGCGATTGTGGAATCCCAGAAGCGGGGAATTTCACCTTATGTAATATCGCTGGAGCTACAGCAAAACTCAGAGAGCCATATGCCAGCTCAGATCATGCCGATTGCACCGGAGATATTTTTGATGTTCAAGCAGATGGAAGTCTATCAGGCGACTATATGATATCAAGATATGCTGAACAAGATTTTCAGGTGATTGTTAATAATATAATAGCTATGGTTGATTTGATTGACGGGATAGACAGTACTGCAAAAATATATGTTATGGGGATACATCAAACACCGGCAGGTATAAATACAACGGACGATCAAACCCTTAATGCATTAATGCAGTCCGGCGTAGAAAATCATTCTAAATATCTCAATGGTACGCTGAAGTTTGTCGATACTTGGACTAATGATGCAGAACCGGGTGGGACTATACATCCAACTGATATAGGTTTTCAATCCATAGCAACTGATATTTATAATGCAATAAAAATAGGACAATGACACTATATTAAAACAATGCATTAACCTAAGGAGGTAGCACGTTGACGAAAGCGGAAGAAGACTTTAACAAAGCACTTTGCGAAAGATTACATAGGGATAACGATAAGGAACATTCTGACTTTTGGGATAGAATTAACAATAAAGTTGATAAATCGGATTTTGAAAAGGGGGTTCTTGATGTGAATAAATCAAACAATAAAATATGGCTTGGCTTAATAGCAATCTTTATCACAATTCTATCTTTCTGGTTTGTTAGTGAACGAAAAGCGACCGAAAAAGAAAATATAGCAATTCGGCTTGAAGAAAAGTTTGATTATATGATGGGGTTTAAAAAATAATGTGGTTACGTCCCGAAGATGATATCCCAATTCCCGAACCAATGGATACCTGTTATTTCTATGGGTTAAAAGTGGACTGTGCTGACTTGGGAGGTGAAGGTATGAGTGAGGAAATATTGTCATTATGCTGTAAGGCCTTCGTAAAGGTTGAGTGTGAAATGATAATGAATGAAACAACGAATTATTATGTTTGTTTGAATTGTGGGCAGGCTTGTGATGTAATAGAGGTGAAGCAATGACTGAACTTGAAAAACAACTTTTAAATTTACCATAGGTAGTGGTATAATATAGAAACATCTAAAAAGGAGTTTCTA
>ERZ1292625.1606-Hain-H41-01um-R1-1606-length-25677-cov-5_pt1 | contig 25677 bp, 16 predicted proteins | sample MGYA00564400_ERZ1292625 | MGnify/ENA primary metagenome ERZ1292625 (study PRJEB36523, sample SAMEA6512639) | groundwater metagenome | collected 2019-01-08 | study: AquaDiva: Metagenomics assemblies of 32 groundwater samples | reverse complement strand
CGACTCGGCCAGGACGCTGATGGAAGCCGTCAGCTTCCAGCTCTGCGCGCGCCGGTTCATCATCGTCCGGGTGAGGTTCCGCCAGTCATCCCGGTGACCGATGAACCACTCGCCGTCGAACGCGGCCGCAACGCCTTCCTCGCTCGTGAAGACGACCGTGTCGGCGTCGACGACCTCGGTGACCTCAAAGCGGCCGTTGTTGACGCCCGCATCCGAGAGCACCAGCCATGGTGCGACACCGTTCGAGGCCGCCGCGGTCGCTGCTGTGCCGACACCAGGCGTCTCGAGCGTCAGCGTTGGGGCGTTGCCCGTGATCGCGTCGCCACCGGAGCCGGTGTCACGGGCGCCGAACCCGAAGACCTCGAGCAGGTTGTCGGTCGTGCCGGACAGGACCTCGATCTCGTTCGGGGTCCGCTCGCCGCCCGCAACGCCCCCCGTCGAGAAGCGCACCGCGTCCTCGATGACCGTGGCGTGAGCGTACTTGGCCTGTTCGTTGAACACACGCGCCACATCGACAGCGAGCGCGGCCGTTGCCGGCGCCGCGGTGGGGAAGCGCCGCGGCTCGAAGATGATGGTCTCCTCGACCGGCACGTCGGGCCGCCGGCTGGGCGTCGTCCGAAAGACGAGCTGGTCGGTCGGCGCCGCGCCGGCTGCCTGGGCGCGCACGGCGGTGAGCCCCGCATTGACGAGCGGCGTGAAGGCCTCGTTGACCGCACCGGCCGTGATGGTCAGGACCGCTGCGGAGCGCGCAACGCGGAAGAGGGGCATGACCGCCGTGAGCACGCCCTGCAGGCGCTGCGCGGCCGTCGTCAGCGTGTCGCCGCTGACGACGGTGTACGCGAAGTCCTCCCCTTCGAGGTTGATGACGAGTCGCGCGCCGACGGTGGCAGCCGTCACGGTGATGGTCCAGACCTCAGCCAGGCTGGCACCGAGGGCGAAGGGCCCGTCGTCGGTCTCCACCCGCGGCGGAAGCTGGACATGCCCGACGAACGGCTGCCCGAGGATGAAGGCGTTCTGCTGGCCCTGGACGGCCGTCACGGCGGCATGCGGGAGGCGCTCGTTCGTGTCGGCCCAGTCTTGGACGATCTTCTGGACCGTCGCGTAGGGGTCCGTGTTGGCGTCGAAGCCGACGGCATACTTCCGCACCGTCGGGATCTCGCGCCGGCGAGCCGCGTCGGCCACGTTCAGCGTCGGCTGGTTGAACCAGTGGCGCAGCTCGAGCACGAGCGCATCCTTGAGGGTCTCCTCCGGCTGCCCGAACTGCGGCGGGTCCTCGAGGTCATCCGGCACCGTCGCCGCGAACCCGCGGCGCTCCAGCAGGTCGCGTTCAACCACTTATCGGCCCCCTGCGCTCGAAGACGCCCGGCTTCACATCGAGCTGCTTGCACAGCCATTCGAGCGCACCCCAGTCAGGATTCAGCCCCACATGAAAGACGAGGAAGGGCATCTTGGGTGTCGGCGCCCGCCGGACCCAGCCCAGGTCACGGAGGCCGTGCTGGGTGCAATCCGTCGTGAGGAATGGCGCGTCTGGCTCGTCGACCAGGTAGAGCCGCCGCCCGGGAGCATAGTGTGCCGCCGCGTCGAAGAGCTGCGTTGCTAGGTGTGAGTACTTCGCGTTCGGCTTGACCGTTCCCAGCCCGCGGACGGCGGTCGGCGGCGCGCCATCCGGCGCTTCACCGCACCACGCGCAGCAACTCTCCTTCGGCCAGAAGGCCGAATGGAGCCCGTCGACGGTGCACGAACACAGCTCCCGCGGCACCCGCAACGTCGGTCCCAACTGGAGTGGCTCGACCTCGGCGTTTCCGGGCGCCTCACCGCACCACTGGCAGCTCTGCTCCGGCCAGCTGTCCGAATGCGTTCCGCCCACACCTTCCATCGGGCATGCAGAGTAACAGGGCATGAAGCTCTCACCCGCTGGCATCGCACCGGGCGCATTCCAGTAGTGACGCCGCTCGGCTGCGCTCGCCGCGCGGCGGCGCTCGCCGCAAGCGGTTACGCCGAACGTGCCGGTGAGGCGGGATACGGGCTCCTTGAGCTTCAGGAGGTAGCGAACCGCGGTGTGCTCGGGGTCGGTGAACTCAGCGTCGCCGACGTAGTCTTCGACCTCCTCGCGTCGGGCACCCTGCGCGCAGAGGTTCAGGATGGCGGCCTCGCGCGCCGAGATTGAGTTTGTACCCTCGGCTACGCCCACGAAGCCTCGCAGCGCTTCGGCGACGGTCTCCGTGACGCGGGCGACCTTCGCTTGCACTTCGGGGGAGAGTATCGTCGGCACCTCCGCCTTGAAGTGGAAGAGGGTCGGGTCGTTCGGGTCCTTCTGCACGTCGACCTTGGGCTCGAGCTTGCGCGCGGCGGCGGTGCTCTCCAGGAGGTCCTTGATCTGCGCGAGGGCCTCCTTCCGGTCGTACCACTGCTGGCCGGTGACCTTGATCTTGCCGTCCTTGAAGAGGCGCGCAGGGCCGGTGCGCGCTTCGAGCTGCTCGTGGTCGGCGGCAAGGTGCCCGGGCGGCACGGCCTTGGCAGGCGGGGGAGGGAAGGCTTCGACGACCTCAGGGGTGCGACGCCGGCGCATCTCGCTGAGCGGCGCGGGCAGGTGCGGCAGCATGAAGTCGTCGTCCAGGAACTGGATGCTGCCGTTCCTGGGCTCGCGGATGGGCACCAGCGGGAAGCCGAAGTGGATGTCCTCGAGCCGAGGTGTGCTACCGAGGGGCACGGCGCAGAGGTACTCCGCGAGGACCTCGCCGCCCGCGTCCAGGATGAGGCGGACGACCTGGAGCTGCACCGTAGCGTGCTTTTCGTAGTAGCTCAGTCCCATCACGGTGAAGAACGCGTCTTCCAGCGCAAGGATGTCGCGGAGCGGCACCTGTCGAAGGAGCGTGGGGCTGCCCTCCGGCGCGCCGAAGTGCCGCCAGGGCAGCTCGGCGCGGGGTGCATCCTTCGGAACCTGCCGGAAGGGGAGGTAGCGAGCCCAAATCCCGTCGAGGAAGCCGATGCTGGGCGGCTTGCCGCGCTCGTCTTCGGTGGGGGTGTAGCGGACCTCGTGGACCTGGGGCCAGTAACCTCGATAGGGAAGCATGAGGAGGTAGCTGTCGTAGGAGATTACTTTGCCACGCATGGAGGCACCTTACACTAAAAGATCAGGCCGTACAGCTCGCCGCTCTGCGTTCTTCGTTCGGCGAATGATTGGTGGGTGAAGGTGAGGAGCTGCTCGTTGTAGGAGAGCTGGAAGATGGCGAAGCGCTGGCCGGAGTCGATGCCGAAGGCGTGCTCGAACATCGGGTGGGGCCCGGCCTCGCGGTCGTCGATCTTGGCCGCCGGGGTGTCGCGCGTGATGGCCGTGTCGTAGAAGTCGAGTGGCGCCGTCCAGCTGTGGTCGTTCTGAAACTCGGTTCCGCGGCCGAGGCCTGCCTGCCGCAAGGTCTGCTCGATGACCCACGTCTTGAGGAGCCAAACCTGGCCTGGCAGCAGCTGATCCCTGGAGCGCGCCTGCGACTGCCTCGTCATGCGGTCCGGCTGGCGGTGCTGGACGCGCAGGATCTCGAAGTCCGGGCTGTCGGTGGTGATGGCGGCGCGCGTGAGCGTAACCCGGAACCGCAGCGTGCCGGTGCCGATGGGCTTCGCGCTGCCGTTGATGTTGATGATGTTAGTCCAGGTCGTGCCACCGTCCGTCGAGAACTCGGCCAAGATGGTGTCGGTCGACGTCTTGCGAAAGGCGACGACCTGGAAGGTCCAGTCGGCGCTGCGCGGATTCGCGTAGGCCTGCGCTGGCGTGACGATGGTGCCGGTGAGGCCCGTGCGGAGGAGCCTGAGACGGTTCGGCTTGATGGTCAGGTCGCGCTCGACGCCGGTCAGCGTGAAGTCGTCATACTGGGCCGAGCTGGCGAAGAGGGTCTCGTGCAGAAAGCGCCGGTAGCCCGGCGCGAAGCGCGTGCCGAAGCAGCTGAGACACTTGTAGTCGCTCCCCGGCCGGGTGTTCTTGTCACAGGTGCAGGCGACGACGCCGGTATCGGCCTCACCGACCGGGAGCCACAGCTCGACCGGGCGGCCCATCGCGACGAGCTTGTCCTGGAGGAGCGCTTTGACCTTGTCGGAGACGGCCTCCTGGCCAATCCGACAATGGAGGTTACGAGACCAGTGACCGACTGCGCGGCTCGACCCGGGGACCTTCTGGGCCATGCGCGCAGCCTACTTGTGCTGCCCGCCGGGGGCAACGCCCAGCGCGTTGAGGATCGCGGTTTGCCGCTGCTCAACGCCGGCCATGTGCCGCCAGGTCAGCAGCGTCGTGCCGGCGATGAGCGTCAACAGCGCGAGGAACATCACCGCGAGGATGATGGCAAGCCGCTGGCGGAATGTGCGCGACTCCGCGATCAAGCCCAGCATCCCTCGACGAACCTGCTCACAGGACTTGTGTACGTCCTGAAGCTCAGGATTCTCTCGGAGACGCGGAAGAGGAATGATCACGGTCGGTCCAGACGGCAGCTTGACCGGCGTGCATGCCGGCGTGGCCTCGTCCCGGAGAAACACCTCGAGCCGGTCGAGGTTGTTGAGCGCGGTGCCCATGACTTGCGCCGACTCTTCCCGCCACTGAAGCACCGTCTTGGGCATCATCGTCCACCTCCACCGCGCGCTGTGAGCGCGTGTTGTATGGCCTCTGCGATATCGCGTCGGAGCTGCTCACGGAGCTGCGTCATCGCCTCGTGGTTGGCCGTCGAGGTCGCGTTCAGCGCGGTGAGCGTCTGGCTCACCCGGTCGAGGACTAACATGAGCGAGTTAGTCGTCGCGTTCTGCTTCTCCGCCAACGCGAAGAGCTGGGAAAACTGCGCTGCCTGGACGTCCTTGAGCGCGCGCGTTTGGTGGAGGGCAAACCAGCCCACCACGGCCAGGATGGGCAGGGTGACACAGTACTTGAGCAGCTCGAGCAGGAACGACGACTGGTCGAGCGGCACGACCTCAGCCGCGTAAGCTCCGCCTGCACAAAGTGACGAGGCAGCGAGCGCAGCAGCGAGCATGTATTTTGCGCGGCGCATGTTACCCCCGGGTGAAAGTGTTACGGAAGACGGCACCAGTTGGTGCCATCTGGATGAGCGCGCTGAGCCGAAAGTTCGGACCCGCTTCGACCTTGGCACTCCCAGAGCGGACGAAGTGGAGCTTCATCTGCGGGATGATCTTGTCGAGCCGCTGGGCGAGCGCCGTGCTGAAGGCGGCGAGCTTTGGCTGATGGTTTATCACAAAGGCGTTACCCTGGTCGCTCCAGTTTTCGACATCGGAGTCGATGGCGAAGAGCGTCTGCGCGTTCACGCCAACGAGGAGTGCGGCATCGAAGAGCGTCTGGAGGAACGTGTCGGGGAACGCGTCGAAGGTCGAGAACGTCGGGTAGGGCTGATAGGAGTTGATGACCCCCAGGCCGCCACGGAGGTACTGCATGAGCCAGCCCTCGGTGTAGCCGAGCGGGCAGAAGTCGTCCGCCTCGACGGAAACGTCTTTCCGGCTCTTGTCAATCTGGTCCGAGAACTCGCGGATGCGGTCCATCGTCTTCGCCGTGACCAGCTCGACGGTCTGAACGCGCTGCTGCTCTTCGGTGCCGGCTGGCCCGACGACGCTCCAGATGAAGAGGTACTTGCCGAGCCCGTTCGTCTCGGTGTTGTGAGGCGTATTGGCGGGCGCCGCAGGATCGCCCCACACGAGGTGGTAGACACCGGTGGCCGTCTGCTTGATGCGGGTGCCGGCGGGTGGCGGGCTCGTGAAGCTGTCTTCGTAGACGACGCTCCCGCCCTGGCTCGTGCCACCGATGCGCTGGACCTGAAGGTCCAGCTCGGACGGGTCGATGGCCGTCCCTTCGGAGTCGAAGATCTTGATGGTGGCCCGCTTCTTGAATGATTGGAGGATGAGGACAAGTGGCTGCGTATCGACGATCACGTCATCACCTCCAGCGCGCAAGCGTCAGCGACATGCCGCGCGAGCCCAAGGATGCGGTCTTGCGTGAGCGCCGCGAAAGCGACCAGCGTCTTCGTGGCCGCTGTGTCGTCCGCCGCCGCCTTGCACAGGTAGGCGGTCGCGCCGTCAGCGATGTCCGCGACGGCGCCTACAGCGGCCGCAGGGTCGAGGTCGGCCCCGTCGAGGAGCGCCACGAAGCCCGCATTGCCGCCGCTGATGTCTCGGTCGAGGGAGAGGTCGAGCAGGTGCCAGCTGTCGAACACGATGGCAGACGGCAGCGTGACGCTGTAGCCCGACGGGCCGGTGAGCGTGAGGTCGCCATCAGATGCGACCGCGACGCCGAAGGCGTGTGTATCATCGGTAAGCACGAAGAGGGTCTGTGTCTCGTCGAGGTCAGACTCGATGTAGAACACGAGCCGCAGGTGAAGCGCGCCGGTCACGGCCTCGAAGCTCGACGCGCTGGCGATGCTGTCTTCGACCTCCGTCGGCCCGAAGGCGTGGTCGAGGCGGGCGCGTCCGAGGCCCTCGCCGCGAACGGACCCGGTCGACTGGTCGAAGACGACCTCGCCCTCGATGGTGAGAACGGCCGCGTCTTCGCCGAAGTCGGGCTCACCGGGAAGGGTCACCGCGGCGCCCTCATAGGCTGCTTCGACGACGCGGTTCGGCGACCAGGCCCAGGTGTAATCGCCGAGCCCGTCGCCGGAGAAGTCGTCGGCGAGCACATCGAGAAGCCGCGCGTCGGCACGATGCTGTGCGAGCGTCAGCTCAGGCGTCGTCGTGACGCCGGCGAAGACCAGTACTGTTGCGATGGCGGGCTCAGTGCCCGCGATGTTGTTGAGGAGCGCGAGCGTGCAGACACCGGCAAAGGCCGTAAGCGGGTCGCCGAAGCTCTCGAAGCTGGGCGTGAGGTCGATGCCATTGAGCCAGGCGACGAACATCTCGCGCACCGGGTCGAGGATGATATCGAGCAGGATGAAGTTGCCCGCGAAGCCGCTGAAGTCGGCGGTCTCTGCGTAGACTCCCAGCTCAGCCTCGAGTCGCAGGGTCGTCCCGCTCCGCCGGATGACGATGTTCTGCGCGCTCCCGTCGGATAGCTCGAAGTAGGTCGACCCGCTCACCGTCGTGCGCGGGTCGCGGAAGATGAGGCGGACGTGAACCGCTGCCGTCGCTGGATTGACGTAGGTGGCGCCCGACAAGAAGCGGCTGGTTGCGCCCGCCAGGACGCCCTGGTTGAGGCGGGGTGAACCAACACCCGGCGCGCCGAGGCCTGGCGTGCGCTGACCGTAGGCTGTACTCAGCGCTGCGGTGAGCGTCACGCCGCCGTCGAGTGCGACCCAGCCTGCCGGCGTGGCAAGGTCACATGGGAAGGACCAGGTCCAGCCGCCGCGCGTCTCGATGGCTGCGCCTGCAAGTGCAGGCGCCGCGACTACAGCCGTGGCGGGCTGGACGGTCACTTCGTGAAGGCCTCGAGGAGCAGGACGCTGACCGGACCAGTAAGCGTGAAGTAGTAGGCCCGCGAGGAGGTGTCGAAGCCCGGGTCGTGCCCGCCGATGCGCAGGAGGTCCCAGCCGAAGCCGACGCCGAGCGGAATCGGAAGGCCGAAGAGGAGCTGCGGGCCGACCATGCCGACCGCGGTGCCCGAATCGTTGGCGACGGCGCCCGCGACGTAGAGGCAGACCGAGACGGGGCCGAGCGGCTTCACGCGGCCGAAGCCGCCACGGTTCAGCGCGGCGACGGAGCCGTCCAGGTGAACGGCCGTCAGCTGAAGGGTCACACCGAACTCGACTTCAAACGAGGATGCCGTCGAGGTCATCGTCGCCATGGACATCGCGGCCTTTGGCGGCGCTGCTTCAGCCGTGCCGAGCCCGCAGCAGAAGAAGAGCGCGATCAGCGGCGGGAGCGCCGAAGACGCCCGTCCACGCCGCAGCTTCTTCTCACCCGGCGAGATGTGGAGGTAGGCTGCGAGGACCGCACCCAAGCCGCCCAGCGTGGTGACGACCTGCGGCCAAGGCGCGGGCAGCGTGACGACCGAAGGCGCGAGGCCCGCGAAGACGGAGAGGACGCCAGCGACCTTCATCAGGATGTCCTTCGACTTCTCGTCGAGCATCAGGAGGACATCGGGCGCCTCGTGGAGCCAGGCGGCGACGCCGGCGATGATGGCGCCGATCACCTGAACGATGATGCCCGCCACGCCGGGCCGGAGGCCCATGAGCGGCGCGACGCCTGGAACGATGACGGCGACGATCCCGAGCCAGGCTACGATGACCTTCAAAGACTGCATAACACTACCCCTGAAAGGCGGCCGCGACGGCATAGATGGTGATCGATGCGGCGGCGGCATCGCCGTTCGTGATGACGATGGTGAAGGTGAAAGGGTCGAGCGACCCTGGCGGGGCTGATGGAGGCGGGTAGGGAATCATGTTGCCGAGCGTCCCGGCGAAGAGCACGTGGTGCGCGAGGGTGCTCGTGATGGTCACAGCCGCCCCATGATTCACCCCGTTGATCTGCACCTGGCAGCTCAGGTCGGGGATGCTCCGAGCCCCCGACACGGCCCAGATGGTGAGCCGGTCGAGGGGCGCGTTCCGGTCGAGCGTGAAGGTGGCTTCGCCACCCGCTCCACTCCCGGGAACGGTAACCATCTCTGCTTGCTGTACGGCTGCCGTTCCCATGTTCGTTTCTTTCTCAGCCGTTGAGCGGCTGTCCGTCCGGGCCCAGGATGCCGCTGGCGGCCATCGACTCCGCCCGGCCGTACATCTCACCGATGGGCGCGTTGGCGAAGCCGGTGGGGCCCTGGTACTGCCCTTGTTGGCCCAGCGAGGCCGGCGCGTTCGGGTTGTAGCCCTGCACGTGTTCGTTCATCGCGCCGCGCTGGTTGGCCTGCTGAACGAGTCGATGACCGCTGAAGGAGAGCGCCCCGGCCGGCTCGGGGTCCTCTTCGCTGCCCGCAAGGGCCGCGATGCGCTCGCGGGCCATCTTCTTCACCGCGCGCCAGTTGCCGTGCGCCTCGATGTGCTGCCAGTCCTCTATCCGCAGGTTGGGCGACATCGCCTCGATGGTCCCCTTGAAGGCGTCGAAGCTCATCCGCTGCCCCTCGGGGACCTGCGGGCTCACCTGCTGGCAGAGGTGGAGGACGCGGGGGTTGATGACCTCCTGCATCATGATCTGCGAGCCGTTGATGCGCTGCCCGCCGGCCTGATAGCGGTTGCTCGCGATGCCGCCGTCCGTCTGCACGCCGCGAGCGGCGAGGTCGATGGCGATCAGCTCCTGCGCGCTCTTCGGCGGGCTGAAGTTGAAGGCGTTCTGGGGCGAGATGTTCTCGCCGTCGACCTCGCGGGTGGTCAGCATCCGGCGCGTGTTCGCCGCCGCTTCGAGCGCGCGGTCGATGTCCTCGGTGCCGTCGGGGTTGACGAGGTTCAGGTGGCGAGCCTTGGCCTTGTAGTAGGCCTCGACTTGCACCGCGTCGAGCAGGATGAAGTCGGGACGGCCGTTCCGCCGCTTGGCGAGCGCCTTCCGAAAGTTGGAGGACTTCTTCAGGATCTCGAACGGGTAGTCCTCGGTGAGGTTCACCGGGTCCGGCGTCGGCGGGAGGAGCTTCGACTGGGTCTGGTTCGGCGCGACCTCGACGTCGAGCGAGATCTGCATGTCGGTCAGGTTCTGGACCCAGCACTCCCCGTCGGGGCGGTTGGTGAAGTACTCCTGCCAGGAGAAGCCAAGCTTACGGGCACTGAGCCGCGCGCTGGCCTCCTGGACAGGGTTCAGAATCGTGACGTTGCTGGGTCCCTGGGGTGTCGTTTCCATCGTCGTCCTCACAGCGTTCCAGGAGGGAATCTCACGCAGTCCGGCCGCGAGCTTTACGGTGAAGGGGCTCTTGTAGAGCACCGTCGCCTGCCGCGCCCGGATGAGCGCTCTGACCAACCCAGGTTCCGCGCGCCCGACGTACTGCCGTTCAGCGTCGACGACCACGACGTCACCTGGACGTTTCCCCACTTGATTTGCGCCTCAGCTCACGGGCTGGTTTCCGTGCCGCAGAATCTTCACGAGGCGTGCGCTGCGTCAGCCAGCACACCCGAGGAAGCGACTCGGAGTGTGCCGACGACCAGTCGCTTCAGTCTGGTCGGCGGGAAAGGAGGAAGAGGAGAATGTTGCGGTTGTTCTTGGCGGGATTGCAGCTCGCGCACGCCGGGACGATGTCCTCGATCGCGTCGGTCGCTTCCGGCCATGAAACCGGGGTCATGTGGTCGCGCGTCAGCGCGGTTGCGGGTTCCAGGCAGTATGCGCAGCGGTAGCCGTACTCCTCGAGGCGCGCCAGCCACTCCTTGAGCGTGTGCGTCGGCTTCCCGCGCAGATAGCCACGATAGGCTGCGGCGTACTGCAGGAGCACGAAGCGGAACGCTGGGTCGGCTGCATAGCGGTCGCGGCGCTGTTGCTGTTTCTTCTCGGCGCGGGGTCGATACCAACACGTGAAGCACCGCCCGCTGCGCAGCACGCCTGCCTTGCCGCAGTTGCTGCATGCTCCATGCGGGCGCTTCCGGTGCGCGCGCTCGTAGCAGGCTTCGCAGAGCCCGCGGGCCTTGATGGTCTTGGTCTCGTTGCAGGCCGTGCAGGGCGCAATCGGCTTCGTCTGGTCCTGCTGGTGACAGCGGGTGCAGAGGCCGCGACCTTTGTACGGACGAAGCTCGCCGCATCGTGTGCACACCGCTTGCTGGCGGACACGCGGAACAGCAAGCTTCGGTTTCTGACGCTGATAGCAGGCGCCGCACAGGCCTTGCGACTTGTGCGGCACCCCCTCTCGCTGGCAGCCCGGACAGGTGATGAAGCGCTTCGGCTTGGGCACGAGCGGAGCATGCCGTCTCTTTGAGGAGTTGGCAATCGGCGAATGCGTTCTTCACTTAGCCCCCTTTCCTCTCGTAGACGAAGTTACCGCAAGTGCCCGAAGCCGCTGCTGATTACTTCACACCCTTTGCGATGGCCCGGGGATTCGCCACGACGAACCCGATTATCTCGCCGAAGGCCCAGCCCTTCACGAAGCGGAACTGCGAGAACATGTTGAAGGGCTCGCTGAACAGCTCGACGCGGATGCCCATCTCGCCCATGAACTCGGGGCCGGTGCACGCGTACACCGTGCCGGCCGGGACGACTTCTTCGACGCCCGTTCCGGCTGCGGTCAGGATGACTGCATTCAGGAACGAACCGATGTAACCAGCGAGAATCAGCTCCCTTTCAGTGACCGGATCCACCTGCGCGCTCATCGTCTTCACGATGTCGCTCAGCTCGGCGCGGTTGATGAGGAACTTCTCCACCACGAGGCGGTGACGCTCGACCTGGTAGCGGATGTCTTCGAACGCCGCGACGCCGAGCGTGGTGAACGAGGTCACCGCGTTGACGGTCTGCGCCGAGACGTCGACCAGCGCGCGGCCGCGCTTGTCTTCCTCCAGCTCGATCTCCTGCCGCGCCGTGTCCTGCGCGCGGTCGAGGACGTCGTAGTTCATCTGGTAGATGTCCTCGATGTCCACGGTCGGGAACGACCCGATCTTGAACTCCGAGGGCGTCACGAAGCGCCCGAACAGGCGGGCCTCGATGCCCTGACCGTCCTGGCCGATGACCCACGCCGTGCTCCGCACGTCCTTCGCCATGCGGAACAGCTCACCCTGCGCCAAGGGACGGACCCTGAAGACCTTGCGGGCCCAGCCCTCGTAGTCCGCGATGTCCTTGATGGGGAGGAGCAGCTCCTGGCCCATGATGGCGAAGCCTTCCGGGTCCTGAATGGCGGCCGCGAGCACCTGGCGGCGCTCCTCGGTCATCATCTGCGACGCCTGGCGGCTCCACCGGGCGGTGCGCGCGTCCTGCGTCGCGTGCGTCAGGATGTGCTTGATCTGCTGGAGCGCGTCCTTCGTGTCGTACGCGTTGATGGTCCCGCTCTTGTTGAACACGCGGTTCTGCGTGTCGCCGAGCGCCTGCTGGATGTCCTGGCGGAAGCCGCCGTACGCCTGCGGGTTGAACTGGCCGTCGTGGCCGTACACCCGTTCATCGGCGCGCGAGGCGAAGTGCTGGATGGGCGTCGCGTACCCGGGCAGCTGGCCCTGCGGCACGAACGCCTGCTGGAGCGCGGGCGCCTGGTACTGGTGCTGCGGCTGCTGCGGCTGCTGCATGCCCTGCTGCACGAAGCCCTGCGGAGCGCCGGGCGCGTACATGCCGTTCTGCTGCACGTAGCCCTGCTGGCCGCTCTGCTGCCACTGGCCGTAGTTCCAGCCCTGGTTTTGCGGCGGGCCCATCTGCTGGCCCTGCTGCGCGCGCATCGCCGACTCGGCGTACACCTGCCGGTGCGCCTGACGCTGCTGGTGCTGTGTCTGGGGCGCCTGCTGGTTCTGGTACTGCCCCGGGGGCGCGTACTGGCCGGGGCCCTGCTGGACCTGCCGCTGCTGGTACTGCGGCTGGGCCTGCTGTGCGCTGGCCTGCCTCTGGTTGTTGGGAGCCCGCTGTCCGCTGACGACCGGGCGATAGACGTTGAGTGCTGCACCCATGACTTGTTTCTCTTCTCCTTGAAGGGTTGGTTGACGTCGTCGCCGGTCAGACGACCGGGTTGCCGTGCGCGATCATGCCGAGGTACGGGTCGTCGGCGGTGGGGAGCTGCTTCACGCGCCCGACGAACTCGGCGCTGGTCGACGTGCTCGTCGCCTGTCCGGCGGCGCTGCAGTACAGCTTGAAGTTCGAGGAGGACGTGGCGTAGGTGACCGTCGAGTCCCACTCCATCGTGTAGAGGCTCGACCAGCCCGTGATGAGCGTGACCCGGTTCTCCTGGCCCGTGACCATGTCGTTGGTGTTGTTGCGGAAGGTCCGCCCATCGACGTCGAAGTCGGCCGCGACGAGGTCATACGTGAAGGTCACGTAGACCGTCTGGCCGGCGGTGATGGCGCCGAGCGCCACGCGGGTCACCGTGCCGTTCGTGGCGTTCACGGTGTAGTCGGTCGTGACCGTGTACAGCGTGCCGGTGAAGTTCGCCGCGCTCCGCACGGAGACGTTCGAGACGCTGCCGCGCGAGAGGGCGATGGCCGACGTGCCCGTGAGGACGATGGCCTGGTCGACGCGGATCGACTTGCCCAAGGTCTGCTTGTCCCACTTGAAGATGCCGACGACGCCGGTGAGGTTCGCCGCCACGAGGAAGCCGTCGGCGTCGTACGCCGCGAACTGTCCCGCGCGGATGGTGGCGGCCGCCGTGGTCTGACCGGTGCCGTCGTCGTTCGAGATCTTCGAACGGCGAAGGTCGATGCCCTTCTGGAAGATCTGGTTCTGGAAGACTGCTGCTCGAGAGGTGGTGCCGAGGCTGCCCATCTGTACGTTGCTCCTTTGGGGAAAGTGGTGTGTCGCGTGCGCGGCCCTTCCGCGCGATGCAGCTCAGTTCCCGAGACTGCGAAGCCTGTTGAGTGACCCGTTCACCGCGGTCTGGCCTACCGCGCCGCGGATGGCCTGCCGCTTGTCGCCGCCCGGCTGGTGGCTGGGCACGAACTCCTCCGGGGCGAACGGCGTGACCGTCATGTTTCCGCCCATCGCCGCGCGCCGCATCTCGGCGGCGCGGAGCCCCACCTCGTCGATGTTGACCTGCGAAGCGGTGACGACCGGGAGCGACGCCCGAAAGTTCATCGCGTCGCGCTCGGCGTCGAGGAGGTACGTGTCCCCCATCGTCAGCATGCTGGCTGCGCGGCCGAGGAGGTTCTCGAGGTGTGCCGGGTGTCCCTCCTGGAAGATCTCGGCGACGAGTCGACGGACCAGCTGCGGGTCCATGCCTTGGTAGTCGATGGAGTTGCCCGTCGCGGCGTCGATGCCGACCTGGCGAGGCGTTCCGAGCAGCTGCTCGGCCGCCTGCCGGATGGGGCTCGCCTCGAGGTCGGCCGCCTGGCGGGTCGCGACGATACGGAGCGCGCGGCAGAAGGCACCCACGGTGGCCTGGCGCGTCTGCTCCAGAGCCTCGGCGTGCGTCCGCTCGAGCTTCGCCTTCTCCAGCTTCCAGGCCTTCTTCATCCGGGCCTCGTAGGCTCCGAGGTCGACGGCCGGCGCTGCGGCCGCCTGCACCGCCACCGGAGCGGCACGCCGCGGCGCGATGGGCTGGTCGAGCGACTTCCAGTACGCGACGAGGTCCCTTGCGGCGACGCGGCGTGCAGTGTGACCGACCTTGCCCCGCTGGCCGCGCTCGACGATGAAGCTGAGCTTGCCGAACGTCGCCATTTCGGAGGCGTCCGCGGCGCGCTTCCGTCCGGTGACTGCCCAGGCCTCGTTCGGGCGCTGGATGTGCACGATGCGCGCCCCCTGGCGCGTCAGGCGAGCGATCTTCTCGGCGTGGTCGTGCATCTCGTTCTTGAGGACCGTGTCGGAGCCGATGTTGACCTTCGGCCGCTTGGTGTCGCGCATGTCGGTGCTGTCTCCGCCCGTGACGGCCTCGACGCCTGCGGGGGCGCCTTCGGCGTGGTCGACGAGTCCGTCGTCTTGCGTGTTGGAGATCGGCGCGCCGCGGAGGTCGCCGTCGATGTCGTCCAGGAAGGCGTCCGGCACGTGGTCGGGCGGCGTCTGGCGCGCATCGGTGAAGTCGTGCAGCTCGTCCTCGATGACGGAGCTGTGCATGTTCTTGTCGGCAAACTCCTTCATGTCGTCGATGGCGCCGTCCACGACCTGCGCGATGCGGGGCGTGTAGACGCCCTTGAAGGCGGTGGCCGTCTTGACGAGGCCGTCGGTGAAGAGCGCCCGGAGGACGCGCGTCCCGAACGCGCGCCGCTTCGCCGGGTCGGGCTCGGCCGCACCCCGGATGACGAGGATGGGCTGCTTCTTGGCGGTGAACACGCGAGCGTTACCCGCCGGCGAAACTTCCACCGTCCATTGGCTGTACGCGCTCTTGAACCGCATGCTGCCCTGCTTTCCTGCCCCTGGCGGGACCATGCCCATGTCTGCGGGCGAGAGCTGACCGGGAGGCCTGCCGGGGCCCGCGGGAGGCGCTCCGGGAGGGCCACCAGGCGCGGGCGGCGGGCCACCCGGGCCGCCCTCATCCTGGAGCTGGTCGATGGACTGCGGGCCGGGCGCACCGGGCTCGCCGCCCTCACCCGGGCCGCCCGAAGGCTCGATGACCACCGACTCGTTCGGCGGCGCCTGCACGGTGACGTCGCTCTCGACGTCGAGGCCCGGTGCGTCGAGGCCATCATCGCCGCCGGCGGGATAGACCAGCTGGTCGATGGGCTGAGCCTGCTCGGGGTCGAACTGGGAGAGCGCGCTCTCGGGGTCGTCGGCTTCGACCTCCATCCCGCTGACGTTGACGCTCTCCGGGTCGGCCTCATTGAGACCGGCGGCCGCGAGGGCCTCCTCGAGCGACGCGCCGGCGTGGATGTCGGCGGGGTCGCCGTCCACGCAGATGACCATGAAGCGGCCCGCGCGCCGCTGGTTGGAAGTTGCCGAACGCCGCATGGTCGCCTCTCGGATGAGCGCCTCGGATTCGCGCCGAAGCTCAGCCGGCGACGGCATGAGGTTCGCGGGGACCGCGACGCTGGCGGTCCGCAAGATTTCGCGCGAGCGCGCTTTGGGGTCGGCCGGCTGGTCGACGCGGCTGTATTCGTCGAAGACGACCTGCTGGCAGTATTCGTAGGCCTTCCGGACTTCGAAGCCGTCAGCGGCCGTGATGGCGCAGAAGTCGGTGGGGTTCCAGCAGAGCCCGCGCCGCTTCAGCTGACGCTCGACCTCGATGGGCTGGGTCTTCGTCCAGACGCTCGCGCCGGCTTGCTTCTGCCAGAGCGACCCTTTCGAGCCGCTCTTGATGTGCTCGCAGAACTCCGGGCGGGAGTAGGCGATGTGCCTACAGACGTTGCACGACGTGTTGAGGCAGTTACAGCCCATCGAGCCGGCGTTGAGCTGGCCGGCCTGGACACCACGCGCGAAGACGGGGTCCTTCTTCGTGTCGACCCCGAGGAGGATCTCGACGAACTCGTCCTTGAGAAGCGCCGTGCAGCGCCGGCAGTGGAGCCCGGAGGCGTCGCGATTCGCGCGGTGCTTCGTATCGAGGTCGCAGGTCGGGCACGTCTCGAGCGGGGGCGCGTCGTCGTTGTAGTGCGCGTCGAGGATCAGCCCGCGTGCGGCGTGCGGGTTGTCGGTCTTGTGATTGACGTGATGCGGCTTCGACTCGTACGTCCTGAAGACGGGCATCCCGAGCCGCGTGTCGAAGCGGAGCAGCTCGCTCCGCTCGAAGCCGTCGTGGTTCTCGTTCGGCGCGTTCGTGGTGTTCGCGCGGATGGCCTCGAAGAGGTAGTCCTTCGGGTCAGCCGAGATGCTGTAGGCCGCGGCGACCCGCTCGAGCATGTCCGAGACGGGGATCTGCCGCGAGCCGTCGAGGTAGTAGCTCCGCGGGCCGCCCTCGAGCTGGGCCACCTTGGCCAGGCGTCCGCCCGAAGCCGACGTGGCGGCGCCGAGGACGGTGGCCTGCGCGAACTTGCGGAACGCCATGCCTTACTTCGGCCTCGGCGCCGTCGGCGCGGGGGCGTCCGTGGGCACGGGCGCGGGTGGTGGAAGTGGCGCCGGCTGTGGAAAGCCGAGCGACGTTCCCTGGCCGTTCTTCCTGAAGCCGATCTCGGGCATCACGGGCATAGAGCCCGGGTCAGCTCGGTCGGCTTGTGGCTATCCTTGACCGCGTGCGGTCAGCCGGGCGCACCGACGAGGAGCTGGGGGTCGTCGAAGTCGCTGTGTTCCAGCCGCCGCCGGCCGCGCCGCCGCGCGACCGCTTTCGGAGCGCCGCCGAGGATTCGTTCCAGCTTTAGGATATCCTCAAGTGTCACAATATCAGCACTCGGGTAGCCCATCTCAGAAAGGAATGCCTCGACCGCGTCCCAGAATGCCTCGGCATCCTGTTTCCGCACGGCCTTCTTGGCCTCCTCTGAGGTGTGCATGAGGTCGTCCCAGAGGTCCTCATCGGCGGGCGCGCCCTCGAACACGTCGATGAGGTCGGAGACGACGCCGGCCTGCCAGTTGCCACAACGCTCGTTCCTCCAGATGGCTGGCTTGTTCCAGTTGCGCCCGCCCGCAGGCCCAGGCGCAGGCGCGCCTGACTCACCGGCGTCGCCGTGGATGCCGGCGGTGCCCTCCGGCGGCATCGGCGCACCTGGGTCACCTCCGGGCGGCAAGTCTCCTTCGGCAGGAGGGGCATCCTCGAAGCCCATGTCGCCGCCTGGAATGCCGGGCATCATGCCGGGGCCGCCACCGGCGCCGCCCTCCGCGGGGGGCTGGAGCGCCTGCGCGAGGAGCGGATTCTCCTTGATGAGCTTCGCCTCGATCTGCGCCTCTGCGGCGCGCTGCTTTAGCTCCTCCTCCCACTCCTTGCCGGCAAGCGAGGCGAGGTAGCCCTTCGAGAAGCACACGCCCATCGCCGACAGCGCTTGGACGGCAGTAATCTGCGCCTGCTCCACGCTCGGGTCGAGCTTCTTCGACCACTCGAGCGAGGGTACGATGTAGCGGTTGTCGTCGAGCAGCTCGCGCTGTGACCGCCGGGTGCGGACGCCGTGGGACAGTTCGGCGGGTGTCGGCTTCACCCAGGCGTTCATCACCGCCAGCGGCTTGAAGAACTTCGGCAGGATCCAGGCGTTCTCGAAGTACTCCCGCAGCGCGAGGAGCCGCTGCAGGAACACCGTCAGGCCTGAGGCTGCCGAGGCGTAGGTCACCTCGCCGTGGAGGAAGGCCTTCGAGATCCCCAACGCGATGAGCTTGATCCTCTCGATGAGGTCCCAGTGTTTGTCGATCGTCATGACCCTGTCGGTGGTGCCGACCAGGTCGAACTCGATGCCGTAGTGGTAGACGAGCCAGGCGTTGACGTCGATCTCGCACTGGGCGAGCAGCTCGAGCAGGCGCTGCTCGTGCGACGGGTCCGGGATCCAGCCGGTGGCCCGGTCGCCGAGCTTCGCCACCTTGATGGGGCCCGCATGCCGGCGCGCGGTGGCGATGGTCGCGTTGAAGACGGCGTCCTCGAACATGAACGCGCGCCACATCCGCGAAAGGATGGACGTCCCGCGGATGTCGTAGGGGTGCATCTTCCGCGCGAGGAAGGTGAAATTCAGCGGATGCAGCTCGATGGCCTGCCCAGATGTTAGCGCCGAGAGCAGCTCGGCCGGCATCGACTCGCGGACGTGCTGGATCTGCTCCGACGGCGTCGAGAGGACCTGCTGGAGACGCGCGTCCGGCTTGAACCGCACGATGGGGTCCATCTTCACGAAGGGCGTGTAGACGACCTCGAGCTGGTCGGGGTTGTGCATCCCGACGTACGACCAGCCGCCGGTGCGCTTGTCGTAGAACGTGTGGGGGCAGGCCTCACCCGTGACGAGGTACTCCGAGACGAAGTACGGGAGCAGGTTGCGGATCTTGCAGACCTCCCAGGTCTGCTCCATCGCGTCCTTGATCTCGCCGTCGACACCCTCGCCGGTGAACTCGACGTTCCCAAAGGGAAGGGTCGAGTTATGGACGACTGCGGGAAGACAGAAGGCATGCTCGGGTACGCGGACGTCGTAGACCAGGTCGTCCCATTCTTCGCGTCCGAGCTTGACGATCGGAACCAGCCAGTGGTCTTCGCACTCGATGGCACGCTGGGGCTGCTGCTTATCGAGTGCCGGCGCTTCTTCGCCATACACCTCTGGATAGACCAGGCGCTTTGGCGCGTGCATCCGGTATGCGTCATGCGCGCCAGGGAAGTCGCCATCGCGCCGCCATTCACGGTCTTGAAAGCCGACGTTGATGAAGATCCCGAGCGCAAGGCCGATGAGCTGCACCTGCACAGCTAGCGCGCGCGAGATCGTACTCGCGGCCACGCTGCTCTTGCTCTTTCGACTGCCGTCGCCGTGGAAATACGCCGCAAGGAAGCGCTTTCTATTCTCATTCGAACCGAACAAGACGAACTCGGGGACGACCTTGTTCTCAGCCCCGTCGCCGCCAAAGCGAAAGAGGCCCGCAACTGCTGCCGAACAGATCGTCACGCGGAGGCTGTGCCGTTCTTCATCGCGCGACCATGAAATGGCGTCACGTGGAAGGCTGAAGACCTTCATGGCCAGCTCGGTAATCCGCTCAGCATGAGCCGTCTCAGCCGTATTGAGACTGAAGGTCACGTTGACCCGCGTCCGTGATCCTTCTGCGGCGTACCAGCCAAAAAGCTCCGCGAGGTCCGCATCCGCTTCCACATAGCGTGTCACACGCCGCTGGAGGTCTGTATGGGCGTAGCGGCTCCAGACGGCCGTCTCATCCCAGCTGAACAGCTGCGCTTTTGTTCGCGCTGCGCTCGGCTCGAGGTAGTCGACCATGTCGAAGGCGTCGAAGCGCCGCGTGGCGGGCTTCGAGACCTTGAGGTAGTCGTGGAGCTGGAGGGTGCCAGCGCTCGCGAAGTCCCCTGCGCCTTCCACCGGTTCCCATCGACCGCGCCCGCCAGATCGCAGGTCCCGAATCTTTCGCCCGCGTACAACGAAGACCGGATGGTCGTTCGTCGTGCGAAATGGCAGGAGGCCGCTTCCGCGCGTTTCAATCAGTTCGCCCTTGAACTGTCGATTGCCGATGGCCTCGATCTGCTGCGTCCCGCCAGAGGGCGCAAGCACCTCGTCGCCAGGCCGGAGGTCTTCGATGTTGGCAGAACCGGAAGGAATCAGGACTTGCTCGCCCGCAGGCAAGCAGTACATCTCGATGCCGTTTCCGACGACCGCGTCGAGCTTGTAGAACAGGCGCCAGTAGATGTTCGCCAGGTTCCGGTGGATGGGATAGTTCTGCCGGTCCGGGCTCGCGAACTCCGGCTGGTACGGCATCTGCGTCTGCTGCATGACGCCGCCGCCGGCCGACTGCCCGCCGTTCGGGATCCCCATCCCGCCGCGCGCCATTCCTCCGCCACCAACACCTGCGCGCTTTCGCAGGTCGGCGCTGTTCTGCATCGCGCCGCGGTAGCCCGCGCCCGAGCCGGGGGTCAGCTGTGCACCCGGCGGGAGGATGTCGTTGAAGAAGGCCTGGGCGCGCCCCGGGCCGGCCGCCGACGCGACCTTTGGGACAAACTGCTCGAACCGGTCCCGCAGGCGGGCGGTCTCCGCCGGCGACCTTCCGTGCTGCCACTCCGAGCCGTACCAGCCGCTGTCCTGTGGCCGGCCCTGGTGCCAGCCGACCCGGTCATCCGCTAGCCCGCGTGGGTCCGAACCTGCCCCGCCGCGCGCAGACGCCGCATAGTGAGCCTGTGCTAGCGCGTTCGCCCGTTGCGCTTGGAGGCGAGGATCTCCGTATTTTCCGTAGAGTCCGACGCCCCCGCCACCAAGGTCCATCATGCCTGTCCCCTCGTACCATACAACGCGCCTTCGAGGGCAGGCGGCCGCGGGATACTCCGCGCATCGCTCACATCCATGTCTCCCAATGGGTCATCAAATCCATTGTCGTCCGGCGCCGCCCCCAAAGGTCCGCTACCGACCTTTCCGCCGGTGAGCGTGAGCTGCTGGAGGATGGCGCCCCAGTCGCCGTCGAAGCGGATGGCCTTGTTGTCGACGAACCAGTCGGCGCGGGGCTTCCTGCCGACCCAAATATCGGTGAACGGGATGCCATGCCGCGCGAGGTGCTCGCTGATCTCGGCGGCCCACGCCTTGACCGTCTCGTCGGGGAGGCGCTCGTCCCCGAACCGCGCCGTGTAGATGCTCACCCGCCACCCCAGGCTCGTCAGCTCCTGGAGCGCGTCCTGCGCACCGGGGAGCGGCGAGCCCAGCTCGAGCTGCTCTGGCGGCGCCGGCCTCTTCCCTCGCGGCGGCTCCTCCAGGATAGTCCCGTCGAGGTCCACCGCCACCCACGGCGGCCGCTGTGCCCTCGGCGCCTCCGGCTCCACCTGCGCATGGAGGACAATGGCCGCGTCCACCTTGCGGTAGCGGTACTTCAGCGCCTCCTCCGGGCGCGGGCCCCAGCCGATGGTATCCTTCGACTCGTCGCGGGGGGCGGTCTCGTTGCGGTAGGTCGTGCGCTCGCGCGGCTCCTGGATGATGGAGGGCTTGCGGTCAGTGCGGCGGGCGCGCTCGTCGTACTTCTCCCAGACCTGCGTGGCGCTGTCCGACGTCGACGTATCCGGCTCGAGCGTCTCGCCCCAGGAGCTGACCAGCTCGAGCGCGCGCTCGTACAGGTACGCGCCCCAGCCCCCCTCTCGAAAGGCGTTCGCCGTCGAGACCTCCCAGCCGTCCGGGCTGACGCGTGTGATGACGAGGCCGGCGACCGTGTCGCCTTTCTTCCCCTCTGTGAAGTCCTTGATGGCGAACGTAAATTCGTTGGGCCGTGGAGAGAACTTCGAGAACTTCCAGCCGACGGGGAGCTGCCGCGGCATCGGCATCGCCGTGCGGGTCTGCAGCTGGGCCAGGTACTCGGCCGGCGTGAAGCGTGTGAGGGCCTCCGTGTCCTCGAGCGGCAGGTAGCCGACGCCTGCGTCGGTGAAGAGGGCAGCGTGGATGTCTTCGGTGAGCCGGCGGGCTTCGTCTTGGACCTCGTAGAGGTCGACGGATTCGTCATAGAGGTCTTCGTCGAGGCCTTCCTGGTCACAGGCTTCGATGTTCTGGATCAGGTCCGTCATCTCGCCGCGGTCGATGCCGAGCGACTCCAGCTCGCCGATGGCAAGCCCGAGCTGCTCGGCGACCCTGAACTCGAGCCCGAAGGCGCCGGGGTACGTGTGCCCGTAGTCGCAGAACTTCCTCAGCGCGTGGTAGGCGTCGCGCGCGTGCAGGTAGCCCTCACGCGTCTCACCTGCCAGGCTCGGCACCGCATGCAGGTCGTTGTTCCGCCCGCGCGCGTAGACCGCCCGGATCGCCGACGGCGGGATGTCGCCCTTGTAGAGAAACTGGGTGATGGGCACCTGTCCGCGCATCATCGGGTTGCCGGGCGCCGACGTGAGCATGTTCTTGGCCGGCCAGCGCACCCCGCGCGGGTCGTCCATCCGGTCTTCGACGAGCTGCGTGGGGTCGAGCTGCACCTCGATGACGGCGGCGTCGCCCTCGCGCGCGAGACCGAGCCCGTAGCGGATGGCCTGCTCGAACCAGGTGGTGAGGTAGACCGCCGGCTCCTTGGCGAGCTGGTCGTCGTTGGCCACGGCCGGTGCGAACTCGGTCCCCGAGCCAGCCCGGAGGCCGTGCTGGAGGATGTCGGGGAGCTTCTCGGCTGAGGTGCCGTGGTAGTAGACGCCAGGTGTCGGCGCGGTCGGGCGCATCGTCTTGGCCAGGCGCGCCAGCCGGTCGGAGAAGATAGTCATCGAGGCCACGCCGGCCTTGGTGAGGTTCTGGAGCCGAGTTGTGCCCCGTCCGAGCCCGCGCCAGGCGCCCCCGCTATGAAGCGCCTGGAGCACGTAGTAGAAGTAACGCGGGTCGAGCTGGTCACGGTACTCGGGCTTGATGGTGAGCCCGTAGGCCTCCGGCGCTGCCTCCTGGAGCGGCCGTCCGAGCGCCTCCTCGGTGCCCCGCCGCACCAGCCACACGTCCGCCCCCGGCGCCCCGATGGTCACCGTCGCCAAGTCCCCAATGGTCGCGCCCGAGCCCACCTGCGCGCGGTGCCCCATGTGGAGGCCGCTCTGGTCCTCGTGGTTGCCGTCGGAGTAGCTGTCGGTCCAGCGCCCGAAGTCGTCGTCCGGGGCGTCCACGCGGCCGTCCACGAGGTCGTGGAGGCTGTTCCCCATCTCGGCCTCGATGTCGATGTCGCCCAGCTCGGCGCTGCCCTCGTGGGAGGGGAGGCGCTGCTCGTGGTCGAGGATGAGGTGGTCGGGTGTGTCGTAGTCGCCGACGGGGAAGGTGGCCGGCTGCGTGATCGGCTGCGAGCGCTGCGGGAGTGCCGTCGACGGGTCTTGACCATCGTTGGCGATGTCCAAGGTCAGGCCACCGGAGCCGAAGGAGTACCTTCTCACCAGCCACGTCCAGTCTGCCGCGCGCTGGGGCGCGGCGGGCCTTTGGCGACGCCACCGCGGGAGACGCCCCAGCCGGCGCCCTCATGCTCGGCGCGGCGGCGGGCGGCGCGGGAGCTGCGGTCGTCGAACTTGTCGGAGAAGCCGGCTCGCTGCACGTTCCGGTGGACGTGCACCGCGACCCGCGCGAGGTCGTCCGAGTGCTCGCCGCGCTCCTCACCCTTGTGCGGGTTGTAGACCTTGTCCGAGTCGGGGTCGCGCTGCAGCTCGAGCAGCTCGGCGATGACCACGCTCGAAGGCTGCATCAGGGCCTGCTTCTTCGTCCACTGAAACGGCACAGCCCACTCCCCGGTCTCCTTGTCGAGCTTCAGGTCGATGGGGTCCGGCGCGATCATGCGGATGATGCCCTCGAAGCTGTTCGCGTTCCAGTCGAGGAAGTCCTTGTTCGGGAGGGGCTCCTGCTCGGCCGGGATGCCGAGGTCGCGGATGTCTTGGATGAGCTGGACCGAGTTCCAGTGGTCGAAGGCGACGAAGGCCGTGTACTGCGTCTTCTTCAGGTCCTTCATCAGCGCGACGACGGACGCGAACCAGATCTCGGTCTCCTGGAGCGGGATGATGCGGAAGACCCAGTCGTAGACGGTGACGAGCTGGTCCTTCTTGTCGGCGCCGACGCGCCACTCGCCGTGCGCGCACGCGCCCGCGAAGCAGTCGAAGTTCTTCCCCGCGTCGAAGACGACGTAGCGCGGCGTCTTCCGGTCGAACATGCGCTCGGCCCGCCTCAACTTCACGGCCACGTAGGACTGCCCGAGCGGGTCCCTCCGCGTGGTGTACTCGAACTCGGCCTTCGACTTCAGGTCCTTGTCGATGGCCAGCGTTGCCCAGCGTGCCTCGTCATGGACGAGCGGGTGCTCAGCGCCGGGTGGATTCGCGCCGAAGTCGCGCTCGGCACCGACCGGGTCCTTCGCGTAGTCGCCGTCGAAGTTCTCCCGCGGCTCGAAGGGATTGTACTCCCACGTCGCGAACTTCCGCGCGTACATCTGCGGGATCTCCGGCGACTTGTGGTACAGCTCGAGCGCCTTTCCGCCACGGTCCCTCGGGCTCGAGACGGAAACCATCGAGCCGAACCAGGGCATGCCGCCGAAGGCCTTCGCGCGCGACCTGATGGTGCGCAGCTGTCCTTCGATGGCGCGGTAGACTTCGGTTGATGACAGCCGGCTCTCGCCCTGGAGGAGGTAGTCCAGCTCGTCGATGAAGCCGTGCACGCGCGTGCGTCCGACCTGGCCGCTGCTGTTCGAGTTGAGGGTAGCGATGACGAGACGAACGTTCGGGTGCTCGTTCTCGATCTTCGCGAGGTCTTCGCTGTAGGACCAGCGCCGCATCTTCGGCGCCGGCGCGGGCTGCGCCTTCTCCTGGGTGCCGATCCATGAAGCGTAGCGCCGAAACCAGGGGCTGTTCGTGCGGAAGCCGGTGTACTTCGCCCAGATCGTGTCCTGGCCGGAGATCTGGTTCGAGGCGAGGAAGGTCATCTCGAACTTCTCGGCCGGCGTGATGCCGAAGTAGCCGTGGAAGCCGCCCGGGTAGGTGTGCGCGATGGTGTAGATGACGTGCTCAGCGTACGTGCCCATCAGGGCAGCGGTCATGCTCTTCCCGGCACGCTTCCCGACGACCAGGTGGAGCTGGTTGTAGCCGCGGAAGATGCCGTCCTCGATGAACTCGCTGCGGGTCGTCTTGCACTTCGGGCAGACATCCTCGAGGTCATCCTGCGACCAGCGGAGGAGCACTTCCGACTCGAGGTAGGTGCGTGAGCGCCCCCAGCAGTCCCCCGGCTGCCCGTCGTCGGTCGTGCCGGGGTTGCAGATGGGGCAGCGCAGCTCGAAGTAGTCGCGGATGGTCTGATAGCTCTTGAAGTACTCGAACAGCGAGGGGCTGTTCGCGAAGTCGCTGTCGGTAACCCACTCGATGGCGTTCGGCGCGAGCTGAAACAGGAGGCGGCCCTCGTCGTCGAGGGGCGACACGGCGGGGCCCTGGACGGTCCCCATGAGGCCCGCCGTCAGCGCCGTCGACACGTCTGCCTGGGTCGTGCCTCCTGCCCAGAGGACCTTCATGCCGCGCTGAGCTTCTCCAGCGGCAGGCGGGCCATGAAGCCCTTGTCGAGCTTGACGATGAAGAAGCGGCCATCGCCTTCGGCGTCGCGGACCACGCAGCCTTTGGTGCCGCCCTCGAAGTGCCAGCGCTGGCCATCGCGCCCGACGAGGTCGGCGGCACCCTTGAGCTTCACCGAGGCGCCCTGCTGGATCTCGGGCAGCTCGCGCTCGCCGGCGTCGCGGAACTCCTCGTCGTCCCACTCCCGAACGCCCGAGCTGGTTCCATCATCTCCGGCAGCCGCCTTCGCGTGAGCGAAGGACGGCATGTCGGCGACGTTGTGCCCGCGCATCGCGCTCCGCACGTAGCCGGCGGTGAGCTGCTTGTTGATGGGGCTGAGACCGAACATCCCCGGCCGGACGATGGGCACCACGACCGGCGCGCGGCGCTCCGCGGGCGGCGGAGAGAACATGCTCCGGCGCTCGGGCGCGGCACCGTAGAAGGTCGCCCGCTCGACGATGTCATCGAAGGTGCTCTGCGCGATGGTGCGGAACTCGCCAGTCTGGTCGACGAGCACCACCGGCTTCAGCACATGGCCGGCGTGCACGATGACCGGCACGTCGAACACGCGGTCGATGCCGGAGAGCGTCCGGAAGGCGACCTCGATGCTGACGACCCCGTCATCCATCCCGTGGGCGCCGCGGCCCGAGTAGCGCTCCATGCCGACGTACCGCGACCGGAACTCGACGGGGAGCTGGTACTCGGCCAGCGCCGCC
>ERZ1292625.264-Hain-H41-01um-R1-264-length-89025-cov-15_pt1 | contig 25705 bp, 40 predicted proteins | sample MGYA00564400_ERZ1292625 | MGnify/ENA primary metagenome ERZ1292625 (study PRJEB36523, sample SAMEA6512639) | groundwater metagenome | collected 2019-01-08 | study: AquaDiva: Metagenomics assemblies of 32 groundwater samples | reverse complement strand
GGCTGGTCGGGGTTCACGACGCCACGGAACTTCATCGCACTCTCAAAAGTCGTTTTGCGTTGAGTACGAAGGTTTGTCACGTCGTAGACGGTACGGTCCTGTCGGATCTTCCGACCACCCGACTGGAAGCCGGGTCGCTCACGGATCTCGTCCACACGAACTTCCGTCAGTTTTCCTGAAACTTTCGCTTGGTACACACCGCCTTGCTTAATCTCATTGGCTTTCATGCTCTGTTCCTAAAGGGGTTTCTTGTTCTTAGACCCACGGGGTCGCCCGCGTGTCTCGTCTTGTCGGGTCTTCATGAACTTGAGGAGGTCACTCCGTCGGATGGCATAGCTGAACGATCCCCACGGGGTCTTGATCTTCGTGGACCTCAACTGACCGCTCCGGCACCAGTTCTTGATGGACGGAACGGAACGGTTGGCGAGGTTGGCAGCTTGTCGGACGGAGAGGGGCATAATTAGATCGACTTCGGAAAGAAGAATGCATGGAATTCGGGATGGTTGTTGATCTGATTCGCCAGCAACTGCGATTGCTCGATGACTGAGTTCTTGTGATCCGCGTCTTTGCAGGTGTGCTTCACTCCACGGCACTTGCAACCTTTCCAATTGTTAATTTCTCGAACGAGTGGATCATACTGCGATTGAAGGATTGCAATACCAGTCATTTTCTTGCTCCTAGGTTCGGGGTTTCTTCAGTCCCGCGTTCGTCGCGGTTGACGGAGGTAATATAGCTGGGTAGATAAATGAAGTAAACCCAGCTGACCTACTATTTCGGTTGACCCGGATAAATAAATTTAGCGAAAACGGCCTGTTTTTCACTGTTCTTGAACAATTTTGAGAAAATGAGGGCTTTCCACCCTCTTGCTGGGTTTGAGACCGTGAGTCGTCTTCACTTCCAACATCCCTTGCGGGCCAGTGCTGATTTCATTGCTAGTTGTCTTCGCTCGATCAGCACCGTTCTGTGGTCCACCAGACTATTGCCGCCGTGTCTTAACCGTACAGGGATTCGGGCACGGCAGATCATTCTTCACTGTACCTAAGCAGAAGCCTTGACAGCCGGCCGCTCCAGACTGAGGATCTCGAAGTCGAGTTCGGCGATCTTCTTCTTGCCGCCCATCTCGAACTCGATCTTGGCAATAGTTTTTCCTCCAGGAGACTGGCGGGTGTTGAGCATCTTCCCCTGCCAGGGGTCGTGGCCCTTCTCGTTGACCCAGACCACGTCGCCGTTCTTCGCCAGCTTGACGTGCTTCTTGCTCTTTTTCGTCGGGGTCTCCTCTGTCTCGGCGTCAGGATCGTCTTCGTCGGCGAGGATCGTCACGTCGTCGGGAGTCGTCCCCTTGTCGATGCCTCCGACCGTAGGGTTCTCTTCCAGCTTTTTCGTCCCGTCCTCTTTGTCGACGTGGTAGACCAACTCCAACGAAGACCGGGTCAGCTTGTCACCGGCGAGCCAGGCCTTGACGACCAGCGCACGCCGCTCGTTCTGCGAGAGGCCGTTGTCACCCGCCGCGATCATCATGTCGGTGTAGGCGTCGTGGAGATGCTTGAACCGCCCCTGTCCCTGGGCGACGTTGACCCAGAACTCGGAGGCGGCGTCCTCTTCACTGAAGTCCAGCAGGGACTCATCGCGGACTTCCGCCTCGTAGTATGCCTTCGGGTCGGTCTTGCTCGTCATCATCAGGTACATCAGGGCGGCGGCGTTGCCGAGCGGGAGCAGCTTGCCGATCTTATTCTCCACGTTCTCCGTCGTGACGTGACGGATGCAGTCGATAAGCCGACGGTGGTTGTCGAGAACCGCAAGAGCCTCGGCGTGGGTGCGGTAGATGTCGAATGCATTCTCTACCCCTGTCCGGTCCCACAGCAGCCTGACCGCATGCTCGGCGGCACGGGCACAGGTCTTTCGGTCGCTTGCACCGAGGTCGCGAAAGTATTCTGAGCGGAAGATCACGTCAGCCAGAGAGCGACCCTTGCCGGTGTCCACGGTGTTCACGACCTCGTCCGACTCGTCGATGCCGAGGGCCAGGAACGTCTCCAGGACCGGCTCCGTCTTCCAGTCGTACTTGTCCTTCTCCTTCTCCCACAGCTGCTTGGCGAGGACGACCGCGATCAGACGGTGCTGCCCGCTGATGATCGTCCCGGTCTTGCCGACGATCACGATCTCGCCGTTCACGGTCTTGCCGTTGCCGGAAGGACCGGACCAACGCCTGCGAAGGATCTCCTGGACTAATCGTTCGCAGTCACCCATCCCGAACGGTCGGTTAGTCATGTTGTTCGTGCAGCGGATTGAGTTCCCCTCGTGGTCCGTCAGCAGGGACTCTCCCCCGCCCTTGGTCACGGTCTCCCAGCCGAGCAGAGCCTTGGCGACATCGGCGGTGATCGACCCGTCGGGGTGCTCGCTGTCCCGGATTGTCCCTTTGACGTCAGGGTACACGACCTCGGTATTCTTCTCCTTCGTCTTCGGCTCGGTCTTGATCCCAGCCGCTCCCAGCACCCTCGCTGCCTTCTTCTTGTCCTTCTTCGAGGCGAGAGTGGACTCGGTCGCGGCTACGGCTGCTGTCGTGGTCATCTTTGGCATGATCTGGCTTGCTCCTATGGCATCGGGTTAAGGTCGGGCGGAAGCGTCGTTGCTCCACCTCTCTTATCGTAACGCGAGAAAATTCGCGGCTTCGGAAAACTCGGTCGGAACTCGTACTAGAATTAGGTCGTCGGACGGTGGGAAACTCCTTTCTCGCATCAAATGACAGCCGGAACGGATACGGTTCGCGAGCAAGGCCGACAAAGATAGGAGGATGTTCGCTCTCGTTGCGGATGCGTCCTCTTGTGAGTGTCTAGTCTTACATCGGGAACCTGGGCGTCAGGATATCGGCAGTGTTGAGGTGGAAGCCGTAGCCCAGCGGACAGTTGACGTGTTCGTAAAGTAGCCACCAAGTCCCCAACCGCAACCGTTTGGGAACCCGTTAAGACCGGGAGACAACTCCCTCTTTCAAAATGAAGAGGGCTAGGAACTCGTCGTTGTCCCGTTAAGATTTGTATACTACTTTCTCCTTTCTGTAGTTAAGTAAGAGACTGAAGACAATGGAGTTACTCCCAATAAGTGCCTCCAAGAGATCCTTTGACTTTGACAAGACCCAGAGATTTGTAACAGTTCTCACGTTCCTTCTTCGCTCTCTTACGAGAGACTCGTTTAATGGATGCTCCTTCGAGTTCAGTACACTGGGAGCACTTGTTCTCACCGTCCTTCGTGCTGATCTCCCTCCCGCAGTTCTCACAGACTTTCATGACTTGACCCTTTCTGTGATTTTCCAGTTGGCGTTCTGGCATTGTTGGAGGAGGTCTCGCCATTCGCCGGTCAACAGACGGTCGACCTCAGATCGAGTCGTGCAAACAGTCTGACCGGTGCCTCCTCGGTATGGCCAACAGGAACACCCGCTGACCTCGACAACGAGGTAATGACGACCTGCCTTGAAGACAGCTTTTGCATCGAGTTCGTAAGAAGGCGAAAGATCTAGCGACGCGATGAGACCGCTGATCTCGATCTCAGGTTCTTCTTGATCGAAGAACGGTTGGAACTGGTTCATGACTTGTTCCTCAGAATCCAGAGAGTACGGGGATGGCGACCGGGACACGAGTCACGGCCTTGCGTTGCTTCAGTCTCCTGCGTCGACGACGCCTGATGCCGGAGTCGTTGAACGTGATTGCCGAGCCACGGGAGGGGTCGTAGGCTCCGATGTAAAAGGACGGTCCGTAGAATCCAAAGGCGATGCCGGCGAGTTCACCTCCGGAGAACATGTTGCGGGACCAGGACGGGGTCTTGACGATGCGACACATGGAATCTTCTCCTGTGAGTTTGCAAATGGTATGGGAGTATCAGCCGATCAGATCGTTGACGTGGCCTGTGATGTCTAATGGATAATCACTAGGGCCGTTTGTGACTTTACGACCGTTCGCAGTTACGACTCGGTACCAAAACACGGTCGATGGATAGCCGGGACAGGGCGGGTCTGCATGTCTTGTGACGACACCTGTGTAGGTCGTTGGACCGCCGTCATAGACAGTGACTGTGTCGCCGATGTTTGGGAGTTTCTTGTATGGCATGGATGTGAGTCCCTTTAAGAATCAAGTGAGGACTACAATTGGAATGGACGGAAGGTGGAAGTTGGACGTGCGACGATGTGCCTCGGACTCATGTCGTGGACCGCAGCGAACTTCTCGCGAGCGTCTTGACTTGACCGACCGAAGCACGTTCCGAGGTAGTCCCCTGCGAAGGACCAGAGGAAGTACCTCTGCGTCGTGGTCGTGGGAGGTGGTTGATAGATCACGGACATGGCTTGCTCCTGAGTTAGAGTTGAGGAAACGAATGAGTGAAAACGTGACTAGAGGATCGTGGCGGTTGGATACTTCGTGCGGACGTATTGCTCGACTGCTTCGCGGGAATCGTTTGCTGCGATCTTGATTCGTGAGAACTGGTTCTTGGCGAGGTCTGGAGTTTTGAAGACGACCTCTTTCTTTTTCCACTTGTCGATCTGTGACTGGAGTTCCATCTTGGCGACGAGCAGCGAGATGAAGAGGTCAGAGTCCATCGCGAGGTCGCCGTATTCACTCTTGTCAGGAGGCAGCGATTTGCAGTGGTCGTGGAACTTCTTCTGGAGATCGCGGTCAGTGAATCCTTCACGGTTACAACCGCCCTTGCCGTCGTTCTCGACATCGGCGGCTTTCTTCCCGTCGATCCAGAGTTCCGCGTTGAACGCAGTGGTCTCTTCAGAAAGGCGAGGGTACGACTTGAACTTCTTCAGTTCGATCAGCATGGCTTGCTCCTACAGATTTCTCCCAGGAAGAGCGACGCGACGTGCGTCAGCGAGAAGTGACCAGTTGGAAGCGTTCTGTCTTGGCTTGCTCTTCCGAACCGGTCGTTCCTGAGTGCGGCGATAATATACCTAGGTCAGATAAATAAGTAAACCCACTTCCGTTGGAATTCCGAAAATAATTTCGGAGGCCGGGTTTCGGGCCTTTTCGACCGTTATATTTAGGGAGAAGCCGCTGCTCAGTGCGGGTGGACGGTGCCACGGCAACCGTGACAGGCCGGAGAGACGGTCATTTCGGATGAACTAGAATGAAGGCGGAGGACGAAGACGATGGCGAGCAGGAAACGAATCAAACACCACGCACCGTACAATTGGGACCGTTGGTTCAGCCGGAAGACCTTCACGGTCAGGCGAGGGGTTCACTACGACTGTGCCGTTCACGGAATGGCGTCGCAGATACGGACGCGAGCGTCGATCCGTGGGCTGAGGGTCTCGCTGGAGATCGTCGACGGGGTGGTCCGGGTCACGGTGAAAGGGAGGGTGCGATGAGTCCTGAACTGTTCTTGCTCATCGGAGTCTTACTCACGGTTCTTGGCGGGAGGGTCGGTTGGCTTCTCAGTGAAGGTCGACATCAGGATTGCTATGAGTGCCTTGTCGACTGCGAGGAAGAGCTGGACGATGCGGAGGACCTGCTGGAAGACTTCCGAGTCGCAGTGATTCCAGTCGTCCGGAAGCTGGAGAAGGTCGGCGACGAGACTGACTGGGAGTCTGGACCAGAGACGTTTTGTACGTTCGAGTGGCACGAGGTCGAACCGCTGGCCAAATGTCTTGAGAGACAGAAGAAGCGGGAAGAGGACATCACGAAAGGAGAAAGTCATGACAAAGGTTGATGGCGGTTCAGCATTTCCAAACCTCGACTTCAGACAAGTCGACGATGTTTCAGCAGGGAGTACGGTCGGCGGAATGTCTCTTCGTGACTACTTCGCAGCGAGAGCGATGCAAGCGTTCTGTAGCGTCGTGGTCGGAGACGACACCTATTCTCCGGCACTGACTGACGAAGATTTCAAAGAGTCGGAGGAAGGGAAATGGTACAAGACGGAGGACAAGAAGGGGTGGTGGTGCTGTGCAAACGTAACACGTGAAGTGATGGAAGGGAAGTATGGAAAACCGCATTCGATGGTCACGACCTATGAGCAACGGTTGGCGAGAGACGCTTACAAGCAGGTTGACGCGATGATTGCGGAGAGGAAGAGATCACTTGCCCAAACTCCCTCTTCCTAGTCCAGTCACAAGAGTCCCCTCACAGGGAACACTCCGCAAATACGGATTGGACGTCCGCTCCTGGCTCGCGATCCTGGAGTCACAGGGGAACGTCTGCGCAATCTGCGGACGAGTTCCGCCGTCGGGAAGATGGGTCACTGACCATGAACACATAAAGGGATGGAAGAAGATGCATCCCTCGGAACGTAAGAAGTACGTTCGAGGAGTCTTATGCTTTCTCTGCAATGGCAAATGCGTAAGCAAACACGTCACGTTGGAGCGAGCGATCAACACGGTCGCATATTTCAAGAATTACAATAGGCGTCGGCCGAAGGATCTTCCCAAGAAAACAAGGAGCAAGCGATGAAGATTTGCGAAGATGGACATGAAGAGATCGTGTTTGATGGATTTAAGAAGTGTCCCCTCTGTACGGCGAAAGAAGAAGCTCAAGATGCAAAGGACGATCTTGACACTGCTAATGACAAGATCGATTCATTGACAGACAGGGTCGGTGAACTAGAAGAGGAGATTGAGTCTCTCAAGGAACGACTTGAAGCAGCACTGGGAGAATAATGAAACCTTTCGAGCGACACCGATTGAAGTGGAACGACTGCACTGCCTGTCCTCTCTGCGAGGGACGGCAGAAGGTCGTGCTGTTCCGAGGTCAGATCCCGTGCGACGTGATGATGATAGGGGAAGCTCCAGGTGCGAGTGAGGACGTGCTCGGCTCTCCGTTCATCGGTCCTGCTGGGCATCTGTTGGACGAGATCATCAAGACGGCAGATCAGTCGAGGTTTGCCGACTTCGAGGACTGGAACGATCACGCCTCACTACGAGTAGGTTTCAGCAATCTTGTCGCTTGCATTCCGCTTGGAGACGACGGTAACAAGGTCAAGGAGCCGCCGGACGAGGCGATCAAGGCGTGTTCTTCGCGTCTTGAAGAGATGCTGATGATGTGCAAACCGAAGCTGGTCGTGTGCGTCGGAAAGTTGCCGTGGAAGTGGTTGCCGAAGCTGTTCGGCGTCTCTCAGTGGACCGACAGAGAACTGATCACGATCGCTCATCCCGCGTACCTTCTCAAGCTGGACCCAAGCCAATACGGCCTCGCTCTGCACCAGGCTGTCGTGACGCTGGCCGACGCTTTTCGAGAGTTAGAATAAGGATGTTGGTCTGTCCTGAGTGTGGAATGAAGTGGAGTGAAACGACAGACGTATCTCATTGTGACTGTGGGTATCCAATAGATCAGATGTTCTTTGTAGTGGAGCAAGACCATGCCAGCGTTGAAGAGCAAGCCGAAGACCGGACTGGGGCAGAAGTTGAAGGGAGTCAAGAAGCAGGAGCAGGGACCGCTGTGGAAGGGTCCGGAGGATGACGGTCCTCTCGGCGGCGTGACTCAGTCGATGTTGAACAACTTCTTGGGCTGCCGACATCGTCATTATGTGAAGTACATCTTGGGGCTTCAGCCTGTCAGCGGGTTCAGCCGTGTACTTGAATTCGGTTCTATGTGGCACCTCGCAGAAGAGGCTCACGCGAAGGAACCAGCTGGAACGAAGGCGAGCAACCGCTGGCAAGGGGAACTGACGATCTACGCTCAGGGCCTCTGCAAGAAGTATCCTCTCGCTCAGGACGAAATCAACAAATGGTATCTCGTCATCCTCACGACCTTTCCACTGTACATGGACTGGTGGAGCCGGCATAAGGATGTCATCCAGCGGACTCCATTGCTTCAGGAAGAAACATTTCATGTTCCTTACACACTCCCTTCTGGTCGAATTGTCTGGCTCAAGGGAATGTTCGACTCCGTGGACTTGATCGGGAAAGGGAAAGATGCCGGGATATGGTTGAAGGAGAACAAGACCAAGTCTGAGATTGACGAAGCTAGGTTGGGACGACAGCTCAAATTTGATTTGCAGACGTGCCTATATTTGTGCGCTCTTGAAGCAGCGGGATATGATGACTCCAAAGGAACTTGGACTGGTGGTCTGAACAAACTGACATCTGGAAAACGGATTCCGATCAAAGGAGTCATCTACAACGTCGTTCGGCGACCGCTGTCCGGTGGTCGTGGGTCGATCACCCAGCGGGAAGGTTCCGACGGGTCCGTCTGCGGCGGCTGTGAGGGCAAGGGCGAGCGGACGATGTACGCCGGGACGAAGCGAGAGACGTTCGAGAAGCCTTGTTCCCGTTGCGAGGGGAGAGGAAGGACCGGGGCGAAGCCGCCAGAGACCGCTGAGGAATTCCAGGAGCGACTCCGAGGTATAATCGAGTCGGCGGTCGGACAAGAGTGGGGTATGCCCGACGGCCAGCATTTCTTCTTTCAGCGTTGGACCGTGGCAATCACCCCGACAGACGTCGAACGGTTCAAGACTCGCTTTTTGAATCCGCTGCTGGAAGAACTCTGCGACTGGTACGAGTGGGTCACTGGCGGAGACCCTTGGAGAGACGGGAACAAGCTGCACCACCAACTCCCGTTCGGAATGTACAACAGCCTGGTCGAGAACGGGTTCAGTGACCTCGACGAATTTTTGATGGATGGAAATGACGCGGGTCTCGTTCGGAAGACGACCTTGTTCGAGGAACTGGCATGACTGAGCTAGACCTGACGACGATTGAGAACGACTGGACTCGACGACGTTATCATTTAGGAAGAGAGGCTTCTGGGCAACGTCTCAAATGTCCTGGCTGTGGATCTGAGCAACTTCAACTTGTCAAGTACCTCATGAAGCCGCCAGCAGGTTGGAAGTGTCGACGTTGTAAGTTTGAGTTCGATTGGGAACCGTGTCACGTTTGTCCAAGTTACAATGGAGCGAAGTGATGGAGAAGTGTCTGACTGACGGCTGTACGACCGCCCCATACGCCGAGGGTCGTGGTCTCTGCATGAGCTGTTACAGCAGGGCGAAGAGCATGGTCACGAGGAAGCAGACGACCTGGGAGGAGTTGGAGCAACTGGGTCTGGCTCTTCCACAAGAGAGCAAGTTCGAGCAGGCGTTCAAGAACAAGAAGGCGAGTCACTGATGCTGTTCACGAAAGAATTCTACGAGTTGCTTGAGAAGGAGTTTACAGAGTCAGAGACGTATCTTGGCTATGACGCAGATGAGGATCCAGGTTACTTCATAGAATTTCTTGTTGAAAAGTTGTACCGGATTGAACAGAAGAAAGAAGTGTAGTTATGCCATCGATCACGAAACAGCACCCGACCAAGGTCGTCAAGAAGCAGACTGGGAGCATCCTGAACCGAGCGAAGGCTGTCGCCGACGTCCGTCCTGAGTACGTCAAGATGGTCGTGTATGGTGGGAATCGGACTGGGAAGACGACGTTCGCTTGTACCTGGCCGAAGCCGCTCCTGCTGGTCTCTTTTGAGCCTGCAGAGGCGGGTGGGACTGAGTCAGTCAGTGACGTGGACGGAGTGGAGGTCATTCAGCTCAAGACCCGCGAGGAGATGCTCACGCTCTGCGAGGAGCTGAAGGAGGGGTCACCATATAAGACCCACGTCCTCGACACGGGGACCAGTTTCCAGGACGCGATCCTCTGCGAGCTGCTGGGACTCGACAAGTTGCCTGAGCAGATGTCCTTCGGCGGAGTCCCGAAGCAGACCTACTTTACGAGAGCGGACCAGGTCAAGGAGTGCCTGCGGAAGTTCGTGGGTCTCGACGCCCACACGCTGATCTTGAACCAGGAGAAGGACCATCGGCCGAGGGACAAGGACACGGTGGACATGACTCCGAAGCTGGTCGCCGGACTCAAGCTGGACTCGTTCATCGCCTCGGACCTCGGTGGCAGCAGCGTGGGTTGGCTTCACGACGTCTGCCCCTACATCTGCCGGCTGTACATCGCTGACGAGGAGGAAGAGGTCGAGATGAAGCTGAGTGCCGGTGGCAAGACGCTCAAGAAGACGCAGCTGACCGGGAACAAGGAGCGGCGACTGCTGATGCAGCTCCAGCCGAACTTCGCAGCAGGTTGTCGGGCACCGACCCGGATCAAGGTTCCGGACTACCTTGCCAACCCGACGTTCGACCGCTTTTGGAAACTGCTCCAAGGGTGAGGTATAATTCGAGAGGTGGTCGTAACGTAACCAGGAAAAGGAGGAAGCAAGATGCTAGTTCTGAGCCGACAGCGTGACGAGAAGATCGTGATCGGAGACGACGTCATCGTCGAGGTCGTGGACATCCGGGGTGACAAGGTCCGATTAGGGATCACCGCTCCAACAGAGGTTCCCGTCCACAGGTTCAAGGTCTACGAGGCGATCCAGCGAGAGAAGTCCCAGGCCGGTCTGGGTACTCCGGCAGGGTAGAATTGGCGGATGGACGTGGGCAAGACGGTCCTCTGCTGCGGTATGACAAACGATAGACCCACGGTGAGGAGCGTGGTCCCGGCTTCAATGCTCCCACGGGACAATTTCTTGAGAGCGTAGACGTAGGCAAGTCAGGATTGTGGGGAACACTTTCTGTAGGTCAGTTGGGCGGCCGAAAACAACTGACCGCATTGGTTCGAATCCAATCGCTCTTACTGTAAGTTTCTCAATTTCAATGTCAAGGAGCAAGAGGTGAGTCAATGGCTAAGCAATCTGTGAAGTCAGGTCTGATGGGGAAGCTGGGCGGACACGTCACGGCGACAGAGATCGAGGTGAAGAAGCCGGGAGGCAGACGACTGCCTCCGGGGATCGAGAACGGGGTGGCCCAGCTGGTGGACTGCCGGTTCGGTCAGTACAAGGAGGGCAAGCAGGCCGGGGAGTATTTCTTCCTTGCGGCCGGAGTGATCGTGAGTCCGAATGACGTGGACGGGGTTCCCGTGCTCGGCGAGCAGACGCAGATCATGGAGCCGATGTGTGACACCCCTGACAAGGGTGGCGAGAAGGCCCGCAAGACGATGCAGGAGCACTACGACTGGGTCGTCAACCAGATGGGTCTGCTGCTCGGTAAGAAGCCTGGTGAGAAGTTCAGTATCGGACCCGACGAGATGGAGGAGGTCGCCGAGCAGATCAAGGAGATGAAGCCGCACTTCAAGTTTCGCACGTTCTGCTTCGACAAAGAGGTCGTCGCTCAGAAGCCGAACAAGAAGTGGGGTCTGTTCGTCGAAGATTCCAAGGGAAACCGCAAGCCGAGCCGGAATATCGGCGAGTGGGCGACGGAGGATCTGGCGACCAAGGCCAATCCCTATGCCGGCCGCGATCCGATGGTCTTCGAGACGTGGGCCGGTGCGTGCGACTACCAACAGGAGGAGGGATCAGCCGACAAGCAAGTCCAGGACGACACTCCCGACGACGCACCTGGAAACTCCAGCACTCGCGGTGAAACTGACGAGCCGGTCGCTGAAGAACAGGAAGTGCCGTTCGGCGACGACCTGGACGATCTCGTGGCGACGGCGAACCAGGGCGGGAAGAAGGGCGACGCGGCGATCCAGGATCTGGGCAAGCGTGCGATGGCCGTCGGCTACTCCCAGGATGAGGTCGAGGCTGCCGACGACTGGGAGTCCGTCGCCAAGATGGTTCGCAACCCGAAGACCGCTGACGAGCCTGCCGCTGGCGACGGGGTCGACTGGGCTGCCGTGGCTGAGAAGGCCAACGCCAACGACAAGAAGGCGATTAAGAATCTGAACGACGCGACCAAGGCCAAGGGGTTGAATCCCGACGACTTTGAGAGCTACGATGCTCAAGCTGCTGCACTGTCGTCTGACGCTGAACCTGAGGAGGCGGAGACACCGACACCTGCCAAGGGCGAGGTCTGGCAGTTCAAGATCCCAGGTCAGAAGAAGCTGACGGAGTTCATCATCGACTCGGTCAACGGTAAGAAGCGGACGGTCATGATGACCAACAATGACACGAAGGTTCCGTACCCGACGAAGGCCAAGCCGGAGAGCGTCAGTTGGGACGACCTCGTCGCGTAGAAGCTAACAACTGTGGCGGCTCCCGACACCTTAATGCTGTTGGAGTATGGCCCAAACTGCCTAGCAGTTGTTGGTTAAGGACGCGGACTGACGGGTGCAGGCTTGCTCCCCTCGTCCGCTTGGGTCACGGAGGACCGCTTGACCCGATCGTCTAATCGGTAGGACAGTGCCGTTAGGACTCAGCTAGACTGAACTCCGAGGGTAGAGATGGGGTTCGAGTCCCCAAGGGTCACTTCTCTTGATTGATACTGTGAAAGGCCATGCAGTATGACGTAATCTACAACGAAGCGAGACTGAAAGTCGACAAGTAGGAATCGCGGGGATGTAGTGAGGAACAGCGGAGTGAAAGCGGTCCGCCTTTCAAGAGATTGAACAATGCCGTCTCTCAAACCGAAGTCGAAGCAACCGGAACTCGTCTTGGAGTTCCAGGTCAAGACTGGTCCCTACGAGCGTGCTTGTGTGTTGGAGGACGGGATGCGAGTCGCCGACGTCACATTCATCGGTGGTGGGAGTATGAAGAGGATCGTCCAGGTCTTCCGAGACGCGGGGGTCATGGTGACAACCGACAGTTACGAGCCAATCATAGGAGGGAAGAAGTGATGAATTGGTCAGAACATGTCGTACCTGCACTGCTGTTCTTCGTCGTTCTCTCATTGGTGCAGACTGCTCGTGCTTCTTATTACAGTGGCGGTTTGAGCGTTATGAAGGGTGATGGTCCGGCTCTTGAGGCACTGAAGGACGAAGTTGAATGGCTCAGAGAGAAGTGGGAGGATGACGATGGCAACTGACGAGACTTACAAAGCATTCTTGGACGGGAGTCCCGTTATTCGGAGTCATCCCGGTGCAATGACCGGCGAGACTCGGTATGAGACGGCGGACGGTCGATTGTGGGTCTCTCGCAACCCGTGTGTCACGACGAATACTGACACCGGAGTCACGATTGCTCGGTTGGAGAGACGGACTTGACACTCGCCTCGAAGCTGAAGGGGGTCAAGCCGCAAACGGGACCGAGCTACGAGCTGAGACCGGATTTGCTCCTCCACGGGAATATCCCCGCCCCGATGCACGGAGTCGCTCCGAGAGTCGTGCTAGGGACGAATTGGTGGAACCGAGAGCGGAACGAGTGCTACAAGAAGGCCGAGGGGTTCTGTCAGGCTTGCGGCGTTCCGAAGATCCGGGCATCGTACCATCAGTGGCTCGAAGCACACGAGGTCTACAACGTGGACTACGCGAAGGGGAGGATGAAGTATCTCTACCCTGTCGCCCTTTGTCACTTTTGTCACTGTTACATTCACGATGGTAGACTTCAAGCTCTCTTGGAAAAACAAGAGATACATCATCACAAGTACGTCGCGATCATCACTCACGGCGACGAGGTGCTGAGGAGGGCGGGGTTGGTTCGTGAGAGTCGGGACGTTCGGGAGTCTAAGATACAGAAGATGATCGTGAACGGTCAGGTCGCGTCTTGGGAGAAGTGGCGTCTGCGGATCGGTCGGAGACTGTACCCGCCGTTGTACAAGACCAGGGAGGAGTGGGAGCTGGCAATGGCCAAAAAAACGGCAGACGAAGAATGACACAGTTCGAACAAGGAAAGTGGGTCAGGATCACTTCTACAGAAGGCAAGTTCGGTCTCCTTCCAGCAAAGGACCGCAAAGCATTCGTAGTTCGAGTGAACGACGATGGAACTGCGAGGCTCCAGACGAACAGTACGAAGATGTTGTTTGATGACGTCTGTCCACTGAACTGTGAGAAGATCTGATGCTGACGGGGATCGACACAGAGACAACCGGCAGAGATTTCTTCCACGCTGCGAAGCCGTACTTCGTATCCATCTCCGACTCCGAGGGTGAGCAGTCCTACTGGGAGTGGAACGTCGACCCGTTGACACGTCAACCTGTGATTCCTCCTGGAGACCTGGACGAGATCGATGGAGTAATCGAGACCGCCGACGAGCTGGTCTTACAGAACACGAAGTTCGACGTTGCCGCGTTGAAATCGGTCGGTCTCCCCTACGGACCTTGGCCTTGGGAGATCACCCAAGACACGCTCATCGCTGGGCACTTGCTTGCCTCTAATCAACCTCACGACCTGACGACGATGGCGTTGGTGTACATCGGTCTCAACATCTCCCCGTTCGAGAAGAGGCTGGAGGAGGCCTGTACCGAGGCGAGGAGATATGCGAAGAGCCACTACCCGACTTGGATGGTCGCGAGGGAGGGACTCCCAGGATTCCCGTCGATCAAGGGTTCCAAAGAGGACAAGAAGAAGAAGGACGAGAAGGATAAGGTCTGGAAGAACGACGGGTGGCTACCGAGGGCGGTCTGTCTTCACGAGGACAGGAAGCGACCGAAGGAGGATTGTGAGCACATCTGGGATGGTTGGGATTGTAAGAAGTGCCAAGGACATCGCTGGTGGATCGTGCTTTCGGAGTATGCAATTCCCGACCCGTTCGTGACAGTCAAGGTCTTCGAGAAGCAGCGGGAGCTGATGCAGAAGAAGGGGTTGTACGAGATCTATCAGGAGAGACTTCGGTGTCTTCCCGTTGCTTACGAAATGGAGCGATCGGGAGTCACGATCAGCAAAACAACACTGGACCAACTGAGAAAGATCTACGAGCGGGAATCAGAAGAGGCAGGTGGGGTTTGCGTTAAGATTGCGAAGGGTATCGGATACGAGTTAGAACTTCCCAAGGCAAGTAACAACAACTCGCTACTGCATTTCTGCTTTGGAGAACCTGAGATAGATGAGAAAGAGATCAAATGCCCTCTCTGCAAAGGTAAGAAGCCGAAGATTCCGAGCGGAGACGGTGGTGGTGTCTTTGTTTGTAAGAAGTGTCGTGGGAGCGGAGTGAGTATTGATCCCCGGAAGCCTCGAAAGGAATGGCTTCAGCTACCAGTCGTCCATACGACTGACTCCGGTGCTCCGTCGCTCAAGAAGAAAGCAATGGAGATCTATAAGGAGACACTGGAGGATGGCCCACAGAAGACGTTTGTGAGGAATCTCGCTGGGAAGCGAAAGCGAGATACGATGCTCACTTACGCTGATGATTATGAACATTTTTGGCATCCGTGGATTCCTGTTGGTGCTGTCGACCCGAAGACCGGAGCGGGGTGGTGCATTCTTCACCCAAACCTCAATCCGACGGGGACAAATACTCTGAGATGGTCTTCCTCTTCACCCAATGAGCAGAACATCTCCAAGCAAGGGATGTTTTGTACCCACTGTTGGGGTGATGGTTGTCTTCGTTGTGGTGGAGAAGGGCTTGACGCTCGCAACCTTCGTTATGCTTTTGGTCCTGCTCCTGGTCGTGAATGGTTCAGTCTCGACTTCAGTAATCTAGAGCTTCGAATCCCGGCATACGAGTCGGGTGAAGAGGCAATGATTGAGTTGTTTGAGAGGCCAGATGAAGCTCCATTCTTTGGATCCTACCACCTGCTCAATGCCAGTATCATCTATCCGGATCTGTTCTGGCCACTTGCCGAACAAGAGGGTGAGTTCAAGAAGAGGTACAAGGCCAGTTGGTATCAGTGGTGCAAGAACGGATCGTTCGCTCTCATCTATGGCTGTCAAGAAAAGAAATTCGACGCGACAACTCACCGAAAAGGCGGATACTCTCTGTTGAAACAAAAGATGCCAAAGCTGTTTCAACTTGGTCAGAAGATGATTGACCATGCGAACAAGCACGGATACGTTGAGACAATTCCTGACCAAGCAATCAGTCCTGGTCGCGGGTATCCAATCGGTTGTTCTCGAACGAGCTATGGTAAGATTTCGCCAACTATTCCACTGAATTACCACGTCCAAAGTACAGCCTGCTGGATCATGATGCGAGCTATGATTAAGGTCCACGAATATCTGAAGACATGTGGCGGGGATTGTCGAATCGTTCTCCAGGTCCACGACGAACTTGTACTAGACATGCCGGCTGGTCGAGGGAAAGAACCGTGGAAAACCAATCTTCCAAAGGTTCGTCGAGTTCAGAGTCTAATGACTGAGTGTGGAACGGATGTTGGTATTCCTCTCACAACCAGTCGAGAATATCACGCAAAGAGTTGGGGGGAGGGGTTATCTGTATGACGACTGAGTCTGTTACACTTTGGCCACCGAATCCAGACCCTGAGAGTTGGGCTTCTGACACACCCAACGAGGGTCTCCAGATCAACTTCATCAACGACCCAGGGATCAATTGTCCTTTCTCTGACTACCAAGGATTTGACATTGTTGCTCCCCAAGCGATACACATGGGGCTGATGTTCACGAGAGTACATTTCGCTCCAACAAAGAATCAGGAATACCTCGCTGCCTACACGGTGATCCTCGAAGAGATGGAGTGCTGCTGGCACAACCCGCTTCCTCCCGAAGCAACTTGGCCAAAGATCGCGGCTAGAATAGTAGAACGGTTGAAGAGACTCGGTTGGCGAGAGATCGAGGAAGATCCAAGCAACGGCGAACCGAATTACTACAGGTGGAAACAATGAGCTACATTTGTTGTTGGGATTGTAATGGAAACGGATTGCAACGACCTGTTGGTAGTAGCAGACCGATCCTTTGTCCTTCTTGTGATGGGACTGGTTGTGACAGAGAAAAGACTCGCTCGACTAAGTTGATCACCAGGTCCGAGAAACGAATTCCCACGCCTCTTGTTCTCGCTTCACCGAAAGATCCCTCATGCTGATTCAAGACGTGAAGAAGCTGTCGCCGATGGAGCGTCTGTGTTATTTCATTCAAGAGCGTGAAAGCATCCGCTTGAAGAAAGAAGCCGGGGAACCGAAGCCGTTCACCGACGACATCATTTTTCAGCAATACAAATTCACCAACGTCCGACGGATGGACGACCGAGTGAGCCAGTGGCTACTGAAAAACTGGTTCCTCCCGTATTTTGATCACAAGAACATGCTCACAGCGGTAACACTCGCTCGTGAGATAAATCGGATCGAGGTACTGGAAGAGATCGGGTTTCCGAAGACGTGGAATCCTGACCGTGTCGAGAAGATCCTGAATAGTCGCGTACAGCGAGGACTGAAGAACTTCTCAGCAGCATACATGATCACTGGGACGCTCGGAGGAACTAAGATTCAGCAAGTGGTCCACAAGGTTGTGACTCCGATTCACGCAAGCAAGCTGAAGTATCCCACCAGCTCCATGGAGGAGACTCACCGGCTTCTGATACCATTTGCTGGGTTCGCTACGTTCATCGCTGGTCAGGTCGTCGCAGATCTACGCTGGGCTGTGGACGGGACTTGGGCAGATAAGAACCAGTGGGCACCGATTGGACCAGGTTCTCGAAGAGGAATGAACCGATTCTTCGGGAGAGACTTCAAAGCACCACTTCGACAAGAAAAGTTCCTCGAAGAGCTACAGTTTGTCATAGAGTACGCTCGGAAGAATCTACCAGAAAAGTTGTTAGAGAACTGGGAAGCACACGATGCGCAAAACTGCTTGTGTGAAACAGATAAGATGAATCGTGTCCTGGAAGGACAAGGTAGACCAAAACAACGGTATCCAGGAATCTAGTATGCAAAAGATTCTTTGTGGTGTGTACTACATCAGGCATCTTACGAGTGGTAAGATCTATGTTGGCCAGGCAAAGGATGTTGGGAAACGCTGGAGTGTCCACAAGTTCCATCTGAACAATGGTTCTCATCATTGCAGTCATTTACAACGTTCTTGGAAGAAATATGGGCAAGAACAGTTTGAATTTGAATTTGTAGAGCAGTGTGACGAATCTGTTATAGATAGACAAGAGATAGTTCATTACAATCTTCACATTGGAAAATTGTTTAATACCCGTCCAGCAGGCAAGAGTGCAAGAGGGTTCAAACTACCAAAAGCAGCCTGTAAGAAGATCTCTGCTTGTCAAAAGATAATCGGCGCAGACCCGGAGGAACGTAAGAGAAGATCTGAACGTTGTAAGAAGCAACATGTGGAAGGAAGAATCAAATACTCTGTCAAGAAAAAGAAGAGGAAGCAAACGACTTGCTCTATCTGCTTTACTACGTTCTATAACACAAGAGATCATCGTGGAGTTATGACACAGAGAAAGTTCTGTAGGAATTGTAAACTGGTATACAAGCGACCTGGTAACAGAAAACCGCACACCGAAGAAGCAAGAGCCTTAATTGGTATTGCTGCTAGGAAAGCATGGAAAAATCCGGAGAGAAGGGAAGCGGCTAGAATCAGCATACAGTCTCGTCGTTCCAATGGGTCACTTGTTGCTAGAAAGAGTTACAATGGGGAACATTGGATGCAGAAAACAAAGAACAGTTGGAAACTTGACTCAAGTGGGCATAGAGTGTTCTGTCGTCAGGAACGATAGGTTTGAGAAGAGGGAACGAACGCTCTTCGATGGACGTCGGCCCAAGCAACGATATGCGGGGGTGTCATGATCATTTCGCTACGCGGCACCCACGGCAGCGGGAAGTCCACGGTGGTCAAGACGATTTTGGACCGCTATCCTTCAGAGAGATTGGGTACAGAGAAGAAGCCGCTCGGATACCAACTGAGTGTACCAGGATTGGATCGTCCTTTAATGATCGTGGGCGGGTACAAAACAGCTTGTGGTGGATGCGACGGAATTCAGCCCTACGATCTGATCTGGCCAAGAGTTCAGGAGTACGCTACGATTGGTCATGTGCTCTTTGAAGGTGCTCTTGTCAGTAGTTCCTACGGAAACATCGGAAGAGCCAGTGAGGTGTATGGAAACGACGTGGTGTTCGCCTTCATGGACACACCTCTCGAAGTGTGTATTCAGTGGATCAAGAACCGGAGGGCAACACGAGGAGATGTCAGGGAGTTCAATCCAAGAAACTGCGTGTCAAAGTTCAAGACCGTGTTAAGAAGCATTGAGGTTGCTAAAGAGATTGGTCGCCGTGTGGTGATGATCAATCATAGAAAGGCAGTTCCTCAGATTCTAGGGCTTCTTCAAATCAAGTAGGAGATTAAGATGAGTGAAATTCGAGTTGCCGTTGTTGGTGTGGGAAACTGTGCGAAGTCTTTGATTGAGGGTGTGACGCTGTACGGTCACACTGATGGAACTGAAGGTCTTGCGTTCGCTGAGATCGGGGGATACAAACCGAAGGACATCAAGTTCGTGTTGGCATACGACGTGGACAAGCGGAAGGTTGGTCGGCCTCTCGCTGAAGCGATGTACAACCGACCGAATTGTGCGATCGATCTGCTCACAGAAGAGCAGCGGTCTTGGCTCTCCGATTCGTGTGTTGGTCCTGTGGAGGTGAAGCGAGGTGCTCTCTACGATGGGGTGGCTCCGCACATGAAGGACTACCCGGAGGATGACAGCTTTCGGGTGACCCATGATCCCGAGCCGAAACACGACGATGTTGTTCAGGATCTGAAAGAACACAAGATTGACGTGCTGCTGAACTACCTCCCAGTTGGCTCTGAGGAGGCAACACGGTTCTACGTTCAGTGCTGCCTGGAAGCCAAGGTTCCGTTCGTGAACTGTATCCCTGTGTTCATCGTGTCCAGCAAGTTCTGGGAGAAGAAACTGATCGAAGCGGGAATCCCGGCAATCGGTGATGACATGCGTTCTCAGCTCGGGGCATCGGTGATGTCTCAGGCTCTCCAGGAACTCTTCTTCAATCGAGGGCTGTCGGTCCAGTTCCACAGCCAGGTGAACATGGGCGGAAACACAGACTTCTTGAACATGGAGGACAAGACCCGGTTGGAGTCTAAGAAGATCTCGAAGGAGAACGTGATCCGCTCACAAAACGACATTCGAGGGATTCCAGTCCCCAAGAACGGGATCTTTGCTGGTCCAGCAGCTTACGTTCCGTTTTTGGGCGATAACAAGATTGCACACTTCCACATCGAGGGAAGAGCGTTCGGCGGAGCACCAATCGTCTTTGACGCCAAGCTCTCCGTACAGGACTCTCCAAACTCTGCTGGCGTGGTGATTGATGCGATACGCTACCTCCAGGTGGCGAAGGAACTGGGGCTTGTAGGATCATTGCGAGGCCCTTCGGCTTCAACCCAGAAAACACCACCCACACAACTGACAATTCAAGATGCCTACGAGGAATGCAAGGCTCTCGCAAAGCGGGAACTGACTGACTCGCTCATCAAACACAACAAGGTGTCCTAATGCCCTCTCTTAAACACAAGAAGAACAAGAAGGAAACAAGTCTTCCAGATGGATTTGATGAAAGACCCCCGGAGTGGCACCTGGAGAAATTCATAGAGTTCACTGACCTGAAACAAAGACTTGGTGAGCCAAGCCCACATCTGACGATTGTGGGGTACATGTCTCGAGAGTCCTCCCCAGAGGATCGGCTGTGGTTGCTGGGTTGCTACGCCGCGACCTACTGTCTTCCAACTGCTCAGGTGATTTGGGATCTTCAACCATTAAAGCAGGTCCAGAACAACACGACCAGGCTGTCTAATTGGATCAAAAAGAACTGGGCTGGGATTGTAACCCGCACAGAGAGGCGGTGTGTGCGGACCCCAGAGAAGATGTCTGTCTGTCTTTTGAGCTACTTGTCCTGGATGAAGACTGGGTTTCCTACAATTCAGACTCAGAACACTGGGGAAACCGACGAGCAATACTACGATCGGGTGTGGGAGTCCGTTTCTGGAATCAAGTATTTCGGTCGGTACATCAACATCCGGTTGGTGGAGGGACTCCGCCGGTATTGTGGTGTTCCTGCAAGGCTCTATGATATTCGTTCTATCGGGGGCTGGTCCCCAAAGAAGTGTCTCGCATATCTCTACCCTCAGCATGCGAGTCGGCTCTTGGTCGATGACGAACCGGGAAACCAGCTCACAAATAAGCTGGCCTACTCTCTTCTTGAGAAGGTCCAGGAACAACTGCCAAAAGTGGACTGCTACGTGCTGGCAGCGATGCTCTGTGAGTACAAAGGAGCATTCGAGAAGAGGCATCAGTATCCGGGATGGACCATCGATCAGGAACCGTTGTTGTACGACAAAGTCTTTGCTTATTGGGGTGATGTGGTCAACAAGGAAGTTCTTTGGGATGCTCGGAAGGCGTCGTTCCCAGCCAGGGTGTTGGGCGAACTAAATGGATGGAACGGAACTCGCTGGGATGCTGCGGCGACCCTTCGAGATCATGGATACAACTGGTCCGATACATCGTACAACTACCTGAAGACCCTTGAAAACAAGGACTTCTCTATTCCTGTCAAAAAGGTCTCTTAAATGCCCAGTCTACAACCGAAGTCATCTCCTGTAGAGGAAGAGGATCAGCCCGTGCGAGGAGCAATTCGGGAGATTATTCCGGAGGTGCTGTACCAACGAGGACAGATTCTAACGTGGCAACGGGAAAAGAAGTTTGCCGTCTTTAAGGATCTGGGGATCAAAACGGTTGTCAACCTCTGGCCCAAACAAGATCCAGACCTGGCTGAATCACAGGTTGTGAACTACCTCCAGCTCTCCGCCGTTCGTTCCGAAATGATGCTAGAGAGCAGAATGGAAACGGCTGCGAGATACGTCGCAGAATTGTGTCAGGAGCATCCGACGCTAGTTCTTTGTGAGGCCGGAAAGACGCGGTCGGTGTACTTCTGTATTCTGGTTGTCAGCTTTCTTCAGGAAGTCTCTCTCAGAGAAGCAATGGATCAGGTTGTTGGACGGATCGGTAGTGTCTCGCTGAAGAAGTTCATGCTGGATCGAATCAACCAACGAAAATAGCCCAACCGAAATTGATCCAGTTGGGCTATTGATGTCGAACCGGCAACGGCTGGTCTACGCGGATTGCTTCTTCAGAACCGTTTGGCCCTTGGAAGTAATGTACCAGCAAAGACCGGTTTGGCCCTCGTGCTTGGCCGCTCCGATGTACCCTTGCTGAGTCAGATCGAAGGATGGATTCAACGTCGTGAGAGCCTTTCCCTTACTGGTAGAAGCAATCTTCTCAGGAGTCACGGCGGAGCCGCTGTTCGTTGCGTTCAGCTTGTTCAACGCAGCAAGCAGAGCGACCTTCTTCTCGGACCAACGGATCGCCTTCGTTTTTGGATCATCCGTGGTTTCCTGTTTCGCCTTCACAGCTGGCTTGGCCTTGACCGGAGCAGCCTTCTTCGCTGGTGCGGGCTTCGCTTTCGCAGCCGGCTTCGCCTTGGGCTTGGGAGCCTTCGGGGCAACCGGAGTAGCAACCGCTGGGGTGGCTTCGGTCGGGGTCGCAGTGGCACTGGTTTCTAACGCTGGCATGGTACTTGCTCCTGAAACAGAAACTGTCGGGACTGTTGAAAAGCGGCGTCCCGTTCCCGCTGTGGTGCATTATACTCGTTCGCTCTTGATTGAACGGATCTTGGACTGAGGAATAACAAGGACAATATTGAATTCGTAACCACCCGATGGAGCATCATTTCCACTGATAGTCAGACCACTGTTGATGAATTCAACTCCAGCATCCCAAGGAACGTATTCACCATCTTCGTCACCAATCAGATCATTTTCAGTCGGATCAGTGCTGCTGATCGTGAAGAGGGACAGATCAGAATTTCCGTTATCTTCCCAATCTCCGATAGCAAGAACAATGTCAACGGGGTGCTTCACGGTGTACGTTTTGGTCGTTCGGGTCTTGGTTGCGGTGGTCATGCTTTGCTCCTAAAGGGGTTCGGGATAGGTATATTATTGGGCGACAGGAGAAGTATCGGTCGAACTGCTTGGAATGTAAAGTCCTACTTGTCAATTTTCTCAAGATTGTTGAAAGTCATTGAAAACACAGGGAAAACACGATGAAAAAGTGGACTGTGCTAGTAGATATGGATGAAGTCCTTTGTGACTTTATTTCTGGAGCGTGTCGGATTCACGGAACGACGAAGGATCGGCTCCATGAGGAAGTCAGACCGGGTACATGGGACATCTCCGGTCCTCTGGGAACTATAATTGGGAGACGGCTACACCCGGATGCCTTCTGGAGTCCGATTCACCTTGCCGGGGAAGGGTTCTGGACTTCTCTTCAACCGCTCCCGGAAGCGATCCACATCGTGGACCTACTTACAGACCTCGTCGGTGTCGATTGGTACGTCGTTTCCGCTCCGAGCCGTTGTCACTCAAGTCACACCGGGAAGATCAAGTGGTTGCGGAATTGGTTAGGGGCAGAGTTCGATCGGTTCGTACTTACTCCTCACAAGTATCTCTTCGCCAAGGAGAATGTCATTCTGATCGACGACCGAGACGAAAACGTGGAGAAGTTCCGAGCAGCCGGTGGGGTGGGGATTGTGTATCCAACGATTGGGAACTCACTTCACGAACACCGTAACAACGCTTTGGATAATCTTGCCGACACCCTTCAATCCGTACTAGGAACAAACTATGGCACACCTTAAATTCCGCAACGTCAACGATGCCTTCAGTAGCCTGGTTCATGTCTTTGCCCGTAAAGACAGTCAACTTAGGAGGATTCCGCATTCTACTCTGCCAATCGCAGAGGTGACCACTCGTAACGGTCCTGTTCTTCAGATAGTAGAGCCAGTGATTGTTTCTTATTCTCACAGCACAGAGCGTGTTCTTTTCAACCAAGCAAGAGACGCAAATCCATTCTTCCACTTGTACGAATCGCTCTGGATGCTTGCCGGACGAAACGACATTGCTCCGCTGGACTACTACCTCGGAGGACGGTACTCACAGTTCAGTGACGACAAGACTACGGCGAACGGAGCCTACGGTTATCGTTGGCGGAAGGCGAATCCCCATCAGCATTGGAAGACTTCAAGTGAGCAGGAGATCCAGTACACCGATCAGCTTGCAGTGATTGTTGCTCACTTGAAGAAGAAACCGGAGGATCGTCGGTGCGTCCTCCAGATGTGGAACGTCCAAGATGATCTCCTTAAGATGGAAACGTCGAAGGATGTTTGTTGCAACTTGTGTGCTTTGTTCTTGATTCGAGTTGTCCCGAACCCACCAGAGATGAAGGGACTTGATCGACGGTTTCTTGACATGACGGTGATGAATCGCTCCAACGATCTAGCCAACGGGATGCTTGGAGCAAATGTTGTCCACTTCTCATTTCTTCACGAGTACATGGCCGCTCAACTCGACGTTGAGGTCGGCGTGTACAATCAAATCAGCAACAATCTTCATATCTACACTGAGTCCTTTGGAGGGTTCCCCGCAGAGAAGTGGCTGGCCGACGAAACACCGAACTACTACGGATTCGCTGACAACGATCCAACGGAGACACCACTGACGTTGAAGATGGTTCCGCTTGTGAAAGATCCAGTTGCGTTCGACCAAGAACTACCGGAGGTCGTCAACGCTTTCAATGGTGCTGAGACACTGGCAAGAGTAGTACCAAGATTTTCAGAACCGTTTTTCGAGGACGTGGCCAGTCCGATGTTGATGGCGTTCCGTCAACACAAGAATCGGGACTATGAAGCTGCGTTGTTTTGGATCAACAATGTTTTGGCAGACGACTGGAGGATTACCAGTCGAAATTGGATTCTCAAACGACAGAAGAATTGGGAGGAAAAGCAACGTGGAATTTCCACCAGTCCTAACGAAGGTTGATTTTTCACGTCGCTACGCTGCTGGCGAGTTCGGTAATGCTTCGCCGACTTGGCACGACCTAGATGCGTTTGTTGTATCAGAATACTCCGGTCTCGTTCATCTCAGGAACCGGGTCGCAGGCGGAGCAACGTACTACAATCAAACCCCCGGTGAAGCGGAGAATCTCTGGAGGAGTCAGAACGACCGGACGATGTGGTACTGTTCGGCGATGGCTCCCTCGAAGAAGACGACGTTCCAAGGAGAGGTCATCCAGCTTCCGTCCGGATTAGAATTGACGTACACGACCGTTGCGAAGCCGATGCGAGACGCTCTCCGAGAACGAACACAGTACGCTTCCAGACTCGTGGCTCGGTTGCTACTCGAACACTACATGGACCCGGTGGACTATGACTGGCTCCAGGTACTTCTAGAGAGATACGATGGACACGTGGTGGAATTCAGTTGCTACTCTGTTTCCTTTGGCACTCTCGGAAGAAGAACTGTGATTTGGGAATGCCGCATGTACTAGGAGAAGCCCATGTCTCTGCTTGATGCCAAATACTTCCTCAGATTCAAAGATGATGAGGAAGGTTCTTCGATGTCTGTTGGACATATTGAAGGATTCGTTTCACCGAATTTCCTGCTCATAAGATACTACGACTTTAGAGACGAGAAACTGGCGTCACAAAGGACGATAGTGGGTGTTCCTCATTTTGAAGAGTGCTACATCTTTGACACCCTCGAAGAAGCTCTGGAAGAGTTCAATGCCCTTTGTACCTGCTCAAAAGACGATGACGAAGATGATGACTGTAACTAGGAACACTGAAAGGTTGAAGACATGAATGGGAACGAATATCAAGATCTTGCAATGCGAAGCCAAGCCTCTCAGATGAGGATCATCAACCGGCTTGCAGATCTTTCGACAGAGGATCTCATGCAACTGACTCAACTTCGGAATGGGGTGACTGGTCTCTCAGACGAGATCGGAGAACTCAACAGTTGCGTTAAGAAGCATGTGGAGTACGGTCAGCCACTCGATCTTGTCAATCTCAAGGAAGAGGTCGGCGACTGCTTGTGGCGGTTAGCTCAGATTTGCGATGCTGTTGGATCCACTCTCGAAGAAGCAATGACTGCGAACATTGAGAAGTTGAAGCTGAGGTATCCCGACGGATACTCAGACTTCAACGCTGCTGAAGCGAATCGAGACCGAGAGGAAGAGCGGCTGGTGATGGAGCAGTGTCAAGCAAATCCTCTTCCGAAAGTTGTTAGTCGAGCAATTCGAGTTGGACAGGGGATCACTCAGAC
>ERZ1292625.1604-Hain-H41-01um-R1-1604-length-25710-cov-8_pt1 | contig 25710 bp, 24 predicted proteins | sample MGYA00564400_ERZ1292625 | MGnify/ENA primary metagenome ERZ1292625 (study PRJEB36523, sample SAMEA6512639) | groundwater metagenome | collected 2019-01-08 | study: AquaDiva: Metagenomics assemblies of 32 groundwater samples | reverse complement strand
CTGTACTCGAGAATATAGATTAAATCACTTCAGAATACTGAAGTATTACTCTTTTCCCCCGGTTTTATAAGGAGAAAATTTATTTTTTTCCCGCTGGCTGGAGCGGTCTTCAGGAAAGAAATCTGCTTCTAATTCATCATAACCACAGCTATTGCAAACAATAAAGAAAATTCCTTCTTCTTCAATCACTTTTACATTAGACGAATTGCATTTAGGACAATTTCGCTGCATTTAAGCTAAAAAGTATTTCTTACTAATAAATTTTTTTAATTTTACGCTAGAAATTACCTTTTAACCGCATTCCACCATTGCTGTAGGCTTCGTTTGTAATCAAAATCTCCTGCTCCGCTGGTTAATGAAACGGCAGGCTTATAATTTAGTTTAAGCATACAGGCTTCATACTTTTTAACAAAAGTAAAATGGTTCATCTTGGCAATTTTTGTTATATTTAAATTTGGGTCTAAATATAGCAAAGAAAAAACCATGTGCACGGCAATAATATAATAATCTAATTTTAAACGATCTATGATTTTTTTTCTTATTTGCTCATTCTGAAAATCATAAGGTAGTTCTTTGTTCTTGGGATTTTGAGAAAGTTCTAAGAAAGATTTAGTTATTTTTCGAGCACATTCTCTAGAATCTTTATAATTACTCAAAAAAAAAGAGTCAGTAAACTCGATTTCCTCTTCATTTAAGCGTTGATTAAATAGGGCTATCCCTTCTACATACAAACTCCAGACAAAGAGAAAGAGCATGCGACGAATAGTCGGAAGGCTCGCCCCTTGAAATTCTTCAAATAAAATTTTTTGGGTTGCCCGAAATAAACGCATATGTGAGTGTGCCCTCGTTTTAACCCACCCGCTTTGTTGAGCATGCCAAAGATGAGTCAATTCATGAATTATATAGGTTTCAAAGGTTTTAAAGTTCTGAATTTTATTAGGAACGAGATGTATTTTTGCTATTCCCCGATATATTTCATCGGATAGGACATAAGCAGGCGAAACAGACGGCAATTCTTTATTAGAATACCTCTCCAACGAAAACCACAAAGCAGGAAAAAATTTAGCAATCCTTTTGGTCGAGCAGATTTGAACAATCCGCTGATTATATGTTTCAAGATAACCCGTAGCTTTGCTGCAGACATATACTCTGCGCCCATCAATAATGTTTTCTTTACATTTCTCAAACAAAGACATAACCAATATAAGAAGTTTTAAGTTAATAATTGTTTCGGTTAAAGCTTTTTTACCGCAAACTTTTATAAATTAATCACGAAAAGAACTAATCATGTTAACCCCAGAACACCAAGCCGAACTAGAACACCAGCAATATAGAATTGTTGGCAAGCACAGCGCTGTAAAAATTTGCGGCTGGACCAGAAGCATGATTAATGGAAAGGGCGGGTGTTACAAATTAAAATTCTATGGAATCATGAGCAACCAATGCCTGCAAATGACTACTTCCTTAAGCTGTGCAAATAGATGTACCTTCTGCTGGCGAGGATATAAAGCCCCTGTTTCTAAAGAATGGCAATGGGGAGTAGACGATCCTCAACTGATTTTAACCAAAAGCATCCAAGAACACCACCAATTATTAATCGGTTTTAATGGTTCGGATAAAATCAACCGAGAGGCGTATGAACAATCAAAAAAGGTTAAGCATGTTGCTCTTTCTTTGACTGGAGAACCAATTAATTATCCAAAAATTAACGAGTTAATCGACTTATTTCATCAACAAGAGATCTCTACTTTTTTAGTTACTAATGCCCAATATCCAGAACAGATTAAAAATTTACAGCCGGTAACTCAGCTATACTTAAGCTTGGATGCACCAACTAAAGAACTGCTGAAAGAAATAGATAAACCTTTGTTCACCGATTATTGGGAACGTTTGAATCAAAGCTTAGGATATTTAGCGCAAAAAAAACAACGGACTTGTATACGCTTAACCTTAATCAAAGAAGCAAATATGGTTCTGCCGGAAAAATACGCAGAATTAATCAATCAGGGAAATCCCGATTTTATAGAAGTTAAAGCATACATGTTTGTCGGCCCCTCCCGGCAGCGGTTACAGAAAGAAAATATGCCGGTGCATGAAGAAGTGGTAAACTTTTCTACAGAATTAATCAAACATTTGCCAGATTATGAAATTGTTTCTGAACACCTTCCTTCTCGCGTCGTAATGCTAGCTAAGAAAAAATATAAAAAAATTAAAACAAACCCTGGTGAAAAAAACCAAAGTAACGGATGGCATACTTGGATTGATTTTGATAAATTTCAAACTGCTTATAAAATTTATTTGAAAACCGGAAAAGAGTTTTCTGCTGACGATTATTCCTGCAAAACTCCAGAAGTAGGGTTAAGCGGGCAAGGAACGTTACAACGGATGCATCCTAAACTCAGAACCAACTTTATTAAAGAAAGAAAAATATTTGTTAATGAATCGACGGAAGAAACGAATCTCTGATTTTACTGTTGCGCACTAAGTTTCTGATGGACTTTGTATAATTCTGCTGCCAACAGATCAGCAGAGGCAGGAATATATTCAATATTTAATTGAGGGTGTTGGGGAATAGTGTCTAAGCAGACCACGTTATCAATATAAGTCCGGTCATTGGCCGCTTTATGTTGAAAAGGCATGGTAACCGCATGACTGGTCCACACCTCTACCCGTTTTGCCCCTTTTTCTTTGAGGATTTTAGCTACATCTGCGGCCGTTCTTAAACTAGCGACCATATCATCTATAATTATGTAAGTTCCTTTCGGATTAACATTTTCTTCATTTATCTGGCTAAAGGGTTTAAATTTCATAACTGATTGGTCATAAGAAATCCTTGATTTATCAAAATAAGCCACCATGGCATAAACTTGCTGTACATTACATTCCTGGAAGGCTCTCTCAGCAAAATTTTCTACGCGCAATTCTGTTCCGGCATCAACTGAAACAATATATAAGTTATCTTTGCAATCCTCTGCTAATTTCTTTAACCGTTCTTGATAAGGTCTTAATCGAGGAAGAACTTCATTTATCTTCTGCTCATCTAATCCTAATTTATAAGGGTTTACCGACCTACCCGATTTAAATGGATTAATGTTATGGAAATCCATCCCTTTCTCTCGGGCTAGCTGCACGGCTTTATCAGAATGAAGGTCGATAGCTAAGATTGCATTAACCCCTCCTCGACTATAATCATCAATCGTTCGTTTTAAAGAATTAAATTGGTGGAATCCCTGGCCCTGGTATTTTTCAACACTATGGGAGCGAACATAAGTTAGATAAGGGACTACCAAGGTGCGTTGCAATATTTCTTGCTCCACATCGCTGATTACATCTAAGAATCCCCTTACCGCCATAAGGTGGTCGTTAATAGAAACCGCCTGAGAATACTCTGGATGAGTAGGAAACATTTTTCGGTCCGGAGTCAATAAATGTTCGATTAACGCAACGTGTTTTCCCCGAATAATGTCTTTTAAATCATTTCTGCCGATATCGACTTGAACTTCAGCATCAGGAAAAAAATCCATCACTAAAGGGCTACGATAACCTTTAGCTAATTCTGGGTCAATTTCATTTCTTCTCCGACCCAATAACATTTCTAGTTGGTCTTCTAAACCATAATCTTTCTTTAAGATCCTATAAATATTTTCAGTAAGTTTAGCAGTTTCTTCTTGAGAACAGGCCACGAGTAATAGTTTAGTTTTTCCAGCCATTATATCTATTAACTCCTTGCTTCTTTTTATCTTTTTCTGAACTCAAATATCTTCTTTCTAAAGTAAAGTTTTGCCATCTGCCTTTAAGCGTATTTTAAAGCAAAAATCTTATAAAAAGCCCCCAAATTATAGATAATATGACTGAATGTAACCCTAAACACCATAACTGTAATCATGAACACTGCAAACAAGATCATGAACAACACGAAGGTAGCCATGACTCTCCTGAACACCAGGACCATAATCAAATTCAAGAAAAATACGCTGAATTTCAAGCGCTTCAGCAGCAGTTAGAACAGTTTACCCAGCATTTGGAATTACTCCAACAGCATCTTAAAGAAGTAAGCCTGTCCATTCAAGCAGTAGAAGATTTAGAAAAAACTAAACCGGGTAGCGAAATTCTTGCTCCTTTGGCTAATGGAATTTTTATAAAAGCGGAACTGAAAGATAATCATAAATTTATTGTTAATGTAGGTGCAGATGTAACGGTGGAAAAAACTGGAGCAGAAGTAATCAAATTATTGCAAGAACAGCAAAACGATTTGGCAGATAAACAAGCCGAAGCAGAACAGACCATCTTACCTTTACAAAACCGCATTCTGCAAATTTATGAAGAAATTAAACCTAATCTGGATGAATAAATATGTTTGAAAAATTTAAAGAAAAATTAAAGAAATCCTTATCCATCTTTTCTAAGAAGGCCGAAGTAGAAGCAGTTGAAAAAACAGAAACAGTTGTAAAAGAGGTTGAAGTAAACGAAAAAGAAGCGCAGAAGAATATTAAAACAGAAACTGAACTAAAAAAAGCTGAAAAAAAAGAAATAAAAAAAGAAAAAACTATTCCTGAAAAAAAAGAAGTTAAAGAAATCAAAAAGGAAGTTGTATCTGATAAAAAAGAGATTAAAGAAAAAATAAAAGAAGTAAAACCTATTAAAAAAGAAACAAAAGTTGAAAAAGAGCAGGAAGAAAAAAGAGAAATAAAAGAAACTAAAAAAGAATTTCCAGAATTAAAAAAAGAAATTAAAACACCCGCAGAACCAATAAAAGAAGAAAGTACTGAACAGATTTTAACCAAAAAGGAGAGTAAAAAAGAAAAAGAAGAACCCTTCTTAGAACCAGAACTTGAAAAACCCAAAAAATCTTTCTTCGGCAAACTTAAAGAAAGTTTTACAACCAAAACTATTTCTGCAGAAAAGTTTGAAGAATTATTCTGGGAATTGGAATTGGCTTTGTTAGAAAATAATGTTTCAGTAGAAGTAATCGACCGCATTAAAACTGATTTGAAAAAAGAATTAGTCGACCAGCCTCTTCCCCGAGATGTTCCTAAGAAAATTGAAGAAACTCTCAAACGAACTTTGTCAGAAATTTTAACTATCGATCAGATTAATTTAGTTAAAAAAATAAAACAAAAAGGAAAACCGTACATTATTGCTTTCTTTGGAATTAATGGCACGGGAAAAACTACTACTATTGCCAAATTGACCCATTATCTTCAGCAGCAAAAACTTTCCGTAGTGTTAGCTGCCTGCGACACTTTTAGAGCAGCAGCGATTCAGCAATTAGAAGAGCATGCGGATAAATTAAAAGTAAAAATAATCAAGCACGAATATGGTTCGGATGCAGCCGCAGTAGCTTTTGATGCGATCAAATTTGCTGAAAAAAATAAAATTGATGTAGTGATGATTGACACGGCCGGCAGATTACATTCTAATGCTAACTTAATGGCTGAACTGGAAAAAATAATCCGCGTCACTAAACCGGACTTAAAATTATTTGTCGGCGAGAGTATTACCGGTAACGACTGTATTGAGCAGGCCAGGATATTCAATGAGTTAGTGGAAATGGATGGAGCCATCTTAACTAAAGCTGATGTTGATGAAAAAGGCGGCGCACCTTTATCGATTGCTTACGTTATTAAAAAACCAATTTTATTTCTGGGCGTAGGACAGCGCTACGAAGATTTAGAAGAATTTAATCCAGAAGTAATTTTAAAACGGTTGGGATTCTGATAAAATATGGACGAATTCCGATTGAGGGAAATGTATTTAGGTGCAATTAGGGAGCTCGGTTATCATGTTCTCAAACCATTGTTGCCTTCTACTTGCCAGGTTTACTTAGTTCAAAAAGAAGCTGCTTATTTTACTGTAAAGATTGGTTCAAAAGCAGATGAACGCCGAGGGGATTGGACTTATTACCATGTTCAACAAGAAGCAGAGATATTGGATCGAGTCAAAGATATGGAATACATTGCCCATAAAAAGAGCATACATACTTTAACCCTCCCAAAAACCGATCCGAACTCAACCGTTGCTTTAATTAAAGAGTATATCCCGGGAAAATGTTTAAGAGATAACTATGACTATAAAGGGCAACTAATCCCTTTTATGAATAAGCAAAAACTTAGTGATACTGTTACTGCAATACACGCCGCAGAAATAGCCGGTCTAGATCTTTTTGCCAGAAATATTATTATAGATCCGGCCGGCAATCCTTTTTTAATCGACTTGGGCACGGCCGAATTTAAAGAAAGAATACCTGACCACTTATTTCAATATTGGGTTCGTTGGGATTTATCAAATTTAGAAAAAATCTTAGCCGGAAATTAGTCTCGTGATTGATTAATAACCCAATAATAACTAATGCCTGTAACTTTATTTTTCTTTATCTTCTTTACCAGCAGAATATTTTTAAAGTAACCCGGCTAAAAAGCACCTATGACTTCATTCCATATCATTACTGCTGGCTGCTCGCTGAATCAGGCCGATTCTGAACAGATGGCTGGATTATTAAAAAAAGCTCAATTTGAACTAGCAGAAAATCTGGAAGAAGCAGATATCGTTATTTTTAACACCTGCACCGTTAAAGGGCCATCCGAAACCCATTTTTTTAATCAGCTGGCAGAAATACAAGAAGAACACCCTTACAAAATTATTGTAGTTGCCGGCTGTATCGCTCAAACCGATCCAGAAAAATTAAAAAAATATCCTTTAATAGGAACAAAACAAATTAGTAAAGTCGTTGAAGTTGTAGAAGAAGCGCTAAATAATAACGTGATAAAACTATTGGAAACAGAAGAATTTCCTTCTTTAAATCTTCCCCGATCTAGAAAAAATTCTGCAGTAGAAATACTCCCCATCTGCCGAGGGTGTTTGGGGGCTTGTTCTTTTTGTAAAACCAAAGCAGCCCGGGGAAATTTGCAATCCTATCCAATTACTGAAATAGTAGAGCGGGCTAAACAGGCAGTCCAGGAAGGAGTAAAAGAGCTTTGGTTAACTGCCCAAGATACTGGCTGTTACGGATTCGACCTTAATGCTGATCTGCCCGCTTTATTGAATGAACTGGTTAAAATTCCCGGGCAATTTAAGATTAGGATTGGTATGATGAATCCAGACCATTTACCTAAGATTAAAAATAAATTGATTGAAGTTTATCAGCATGAAAAAATATTCAAATTTTTACATTTGCCGGTGCAGTCTGGAAATGATGAAATCCTAAAAAAGATGGTCCGGAAATATACAGTTACTGATTTCAAAGAACAAATAAAATCTTTTCGGCAGGTTATCCCTGCCCTGAATATAATGACTGACATTATTGTGGGCTTTCCAGGAGAAACTGAAGAACAATATTGGGATACTTTAAATCTTATTAGAGAAACTATTCCTGATTCGGTAAACATTTCCCGCTACTGGCCCAGACCAAAAACACCCGCAGCTAAATTAGTACAATTACCTGGAGAAGTAACCAATCACCGTTCTAAAGTGCTTACCGATATTTTTCATAATATTTCATTAATGCAGAATGAGAAATGGCTGAATTGGGAAGGCCAGATTATTATTGACGAAAAAGGGGAAGGGCCGCAATGGATTGGCCGGAATGAATATTACAAGCCGGTAATCGTGGAAGGTAATTTCAAATTAGGAGATCTACTTAAAGTTAAAATCATTAAATTTGGCAAGTTTGAATTGCAGGGAAAAGTGATTAGTTAGAGTCGTACTGGGCAGTTTATTAATATTCTTGATTTAAATTATTTTAATTTAAGTTAATTTTAAATATTATGTTGGTTTCTTATAGTTTAAATGTTAAAAAGAGGACAAGTAACGATTTTTATGGTAGTTGGTATTTTAATTATTTTTCTAACCGCCGGTATTTTTTTAGTTAAGACCTTCCTGGTTGGCGAGGAGTTAAAAGAAGTAGATCCCGTCCCTCTTCTTAGCGATTCTGTTAATATGTATATTGAATCCTGTATTGAAAAAACCGGAAAAAACGCTTTGGTCTTTGTTGCCCAGCAAGGCGGATATTATGAATTGCCTGCTCTTGCTGAATTTGGTCTGCCTTACTATCTTTATGGAAACAAAAGCCATATAATTTCCAAAAAAGAATTAGAAATACAAATTTCCAGTTACATGAATAACGAACTTTTTTTCTGCATACAAGATTTTGTTCCATTTAAGAAAGCCGGATTGGATATTGAGCAGAAAGAGATAATAACTTCAACCAAAGTTTTTGAGGAAAAGGTTATATTTGACATTAATTTTCCAATAACTATTAAACAAAATAGCTTAGCTAAATCATTAGCTCATTTTTCTCAAACAATTCCTTCAAAATTAGGAAGAATTCATAATATGAGTTTAGAATTTGTTTATTTAGATGAAAAAAATCCCGAGTCTATTTGCATCAGCTGTCTGACTTACCTAGGTTTAGAAAGAGATTTAAGGACGGAAATAAACCCCCTTCGTGAGGGAATATTCTTATTTATCGTCATTGATGAAAATAAAGGCAGCCCTTTTGAATATTTATTTTTAAATCGGTATGAATTTCAGGAAACGGAAAAATTGGTTGAAGAATGAAATCAAAACTAAAAATTATATTATTAACGGCAGTTTTACTTAGTATTTGCACTTTGATAGCCGATCCTGCTGATATTGAAGAAGGCGGAACGATTACAGGAGAGATTACTCCAGAACAACAGGCCCAGTTAGCTTATGCTAATATTTATAACCCAAAAGACCCCGCTTATTTCAGCTGGAATTGGGGCGATTATAAGACTATCCCGGATTGGAGTAAATTAACTGACGACCAATGGAAGAAAATTCCGCAGAATCGAGTAAAAGAAATTCCTGCAGACCAATTAGATTATTCTAAATTAAGTGCAGAACAAAGAAAAGGAATGGCTGCTGAACAGATTGCGGTTAATTTTGACAAGATTGACAATCTAGCTAAAGATGTAGATGTGAAAGAAGCCGAGAAAGCAATCCAGGCTAAATATGATGTTGAAGTAAAGCTAGGAGAAGGAGCACAACTTAAGAACGGTATTCTTTCCGCAACCTACGGGGAGAAAGGGCAGGTAACTCTTACTGGTTCTAATTATAAATTGGGACAGTTAAAAATGAACGAAGGGGGAAGAATTATATTTACTTTATCGCCACAACAGACAGAAATTCTTATTCCCGATACAGATATTGTGGTTGTTGACACCCAAGAGCGGACTTTAAGTTATCTGGGGAATGAGGTGAAAGGAACCTTAAATTTTGAGAAAGGACAAACCTATCTTGAATTTCGACCGGATTTATTAACAGAAAAAGTTGCTGAAATAAAAGTTGCTGAAATAAACGGCGTCCAGGTCAATTCTTTTAGAAATTGGGCTAGGGGAAGAATAAATCTTTTTTTTGACGGAAAAAAACATCCAGGATCGTATCTTTCTTTTGATCCGACGGGAAAGAAGATGCGATATGGTAACGAACCACATGAAGGATACGAAGGCATAACAACATATTATTATGAGATACAGTTTTCTCCAGGAAATCCTTTCTTTGATATTGAAAAAAGAGACTATCTCCGAATGGATTTCCCGATGAGAACAGACGTGGTTATTGAACAAAGAACCGGAAAAATACCTTTAGTAACTATTCAGGTAAATCCTTCCTCTGCGCGGCCAACTTTCAGGAATGGAATAAATACTGTTGTTCTTTCTAGCGGGGCCGGATATGAATTTCAGATAAACAGTGTTGCTCTTTCTGCCCAAGCCGGAGATGAAAATTTGATTGCAAATGCGCAATTTAAACAAGATTCAGTTCCTTTCACACTTTTAATTCAAGATGAAAAAGGCAATAATATTTTAGGAAGACCATCTTTTAATTATGAAGATACTGGAATAAGGAATAAAGTAGTTTTTGATGAGGGCGGAAGTTTTAGAGTAGTTCCTGAAAACATCCCAGAAGAGGAATATGAAAAAATAGGAAGCAGCGTTATTTACAATCAAGATCAGGTCCAGTTAGTTAGAACAATGCTTGATCAATACCAGTGGCCGGTCCGGGAAAATTTGTTAGAATACCTTGGAGACATAGTCGATCTTGAAAAACTAGATTTGCCTCGGCTGGATCCAGCATTATTACGCAAACTTATAAAAGATTTAGAAGAACTCACCCCAAAACAAAGAGCGAGTATCAAAGAATTGCAGATAGTTCAAGGTTACGCTGGAGATCTCTGCTGGTCGTCGAAAGCTGTCGGGTGCGCGAATCCTTTAAATAACAAGATCATCATTAATGAAAACCAGCTTGGCGAAGGAACACTTTATCATGAAGCCGCGCATACAGCAGATTTTGATGAAAAAAGAAACGCCGAAGTTGCTTCATTCAAAAAGTTGGTTCGGTTCCAAAAAGGATTAGATCAATCAGATAAATCAATAGAAGAACAGCAAGAGATTGACGTTTATTTAAGCAGAGAAGAGAGGTGGGATAAAGCATTTAATTCTGTTTTAGGCAAAGATTTAGGACCTAAAGGCAAATTAGGATTTGGATCTGCTTCAACTTGGGCTGACGGCTCAACTGAACCAAGAAAGGGTTGTGTAACTCCCTATGCTTGTAATAATATCTGGGAACTTAAAGCTGAGACGGCTGAATTAGCTCACCGTGCAGACAGCTATACCTTCTTTAAACCATTAATAGATCCCTTCAGCGACAAATATGACCCGCGATATCGGGAAGCTTTAGATTTAACTTACGAAGCTGGAAAGATAAGTAAATCAGAATACGATTATATAATCAATTACAAAGAAGAGGAAGAAAAACAGGTTGCAACAAAATGAATAAAATGAAACCAATAATAATACTCTCAATATTGCTGTTTTTATTAGCTGTTTCTGTCTCGGCAGAAGTATATCATTATTACAAAATAGATTTAAAGTATAATAACGGGGTTCTATCTTACAACAAAATTTCTGTAGAAGTTTCGTCAACAAAACTTCAGATGCCGGAAGGGATGTATGTAGCAGAAGTAGTTTCATTTAACAACGAAATATTAAATTTAACTTTTTTTGCCTTTCCTTTAACTATCTTTTATGATGCGGTTGATTTAGAAACGGGAGAAATTAATGATGGAGGAATGATAGAATTAAATGAAACTGAAGTTACCCTGTATGTACCATATTATATAAATGCAAAAGAAATTAATATTTATGACCAAAATCTGATTAAAAAATTGTTTATTGATATTAGCCCTTTTGCAAAAGAAACGGCTGTAGAAGAATTAAAAGAAATAAAAGAAGAGATTAAAAAGGAAGAAATAATTGAGAAAGAAACCGTCTTGAGCGAGACTAGCCCATTGTTTAAAATTATTGAAGGGGTAGTTATAGGGATAGCAATTATCATTGCCTTAATCTTAATAATAGTTATTTTAAAAAAGAAAAAGCCATCAAAACATTTTTAATAATATTAATTTACTGGCTTTGTTTCTTTATTTCTTCTTCAATTTCTTTCCTGACTTTTTCTTCAGCAACTTTTTTCGGTTTACTTTTATAAGAATTTAAAAATTTTAAGACCTGGGCATAAATATACGCTGTATCCCTGCCTAAAGTTCGAATAGAACCACTTTCTAACGGAAGCGTGTACAAGAATTTGTTAATCATGCTTTTCATAAAGTAAACACCAGGAGTCAATTCTAATTTGCTTTGATAATCGGTTAAAGACCAAGAATCAAATGCGATTTTAACATCTCCTTTCTGAAAAACAACTTTATGTCCATTAACTTCTTCTTTAACGTCAGTAATATTGTCTAAAGTAATTTTAATTTTGATCATTAAGGTAATATATTCGGTAATAATTTTATATGGCCTTAATTCTAAAAATAACATTCTTCCGGCAGAAGTCACCAATTCTTCGCTTTTCTTTTCACGTTTAGTGTAGCCTTTTTCTCCCAAAGCCTTATTTATGGCTGAAAAGAGTTCATCAACTCTAAAAATACCTTGATAAACAAGTTCTTTATTATTGACGACTAAATTTTTTTCAACCATTTTTACCGACCATAAGTATATTTAAAAGTATTAAGATAAGTTTTTATCTGGCTGTGTAATCCTTCCACTTCGCTTTTCAGCCACATTTCTGCTTTTCGATATGGGTCCTTAAAGAAATATTTTTCTAAAACAACCCCTAAGAACCAATGTACTGGTTCATTATGCCATTTTCCTTTTCGGTCGCTAACCACATAACCATCAATAGTCATTTTAATAATTCCCTGGCTAACTCGCACGGGTTTCTCTTCCGTTTGCACTTCTACTTCTTTGACATTTTGCATATGTAATTTAATAGCAATAACTAATTTATAAAAATCGCTGATATTCTTCCACGGTTCCAAAACAATGCGGATCTGCTTTCCTGAAGAAGAGATATGTGCTTCATTAATCTTTTCAAACCAGTCCCAGCCCCGCTCAAAGAAGAAAGAAGAGATGACGCTGTATAATTCATCTGCATTAAACAGCCCTTCATAGCTTAATTTTAAGTGATCAACAACTAAATGCCTTTCTGCCATTCTTATACTAGAAAATGATTATTATACTTATAAATTATTCTGTTGAGAAAATCTTATTTAAAAAAAAACTTACCTTAAATAAATCTAGCTAAAGCCGGGGGTTTCTCACGCAAACCATTTCGCTTAAACTTTTTCTTTTTGAGAGTTTTTAGACTGTAAATATCCAGAATATTTTTCAATATATTTATTAAATAGCCATTTATTTTGGTTATAGATGAAAATAAAAGATATATCAAAAGAAAATAGGCCAAGAGAACGATTAGAGAAGAATGGAGCTCACGTACTTTCAGATGCAGAATTATTGGCGGTAATTTTCAAAACAGGCAACAAGCAAGAAAATGCAGTTGAAATGAGCGATAGACTAATTTCAAAATATGGAATTGGTAAATTGAATGAATTATCATTAAAAGAATTACAAGAAATTGATGGCATTGGCCCTGCAAAATCAATGCAAATAAAAGCACTTTTTGAATTTAATAAGAGGTATAATCTATCAAAAGAAAGCGGAAAACCAATAAAATCGGCACAAGATGTTTTTCAGTATGCTTCCCAGAGAATTTTAGATAACAAAAAAGAGCAATTTATAATTCTTCTTTTGGACACTAAAAATCGGGTGATTAAAGATGAAACAATCTCTATCGGAACTCTTAATGCTTCAGTTATACATCCAAGAGAAGTTTTTAAGTCAGCAATAAGAGAAAGTGCAAACTCAATTATCTTAGTCCATAATCATCCGTCAGGAGAGCCGGAACCATCTCAAGAAGATACGGAAATAACAGAAAAATTGTTTGATGCAGGAGAATTACTAAATATTAAAGTATTAGACCATGTTATTGTTGGCAAGGATAAATTTTGGAGTTTTAAAGAAAAATAATTTATTATTCAGAAAAAATAGTTCGGATTGTAATAAAACCTATTTACCCACCCAACCTTTAGCAATTAATTCTGCTTGCTTCAAAACTGTTTCTATTGCGTACTTTTCTTTATCAGGAGGATAACCATACTTCCTTAAAATCTTTTTAACTTTCAAACGCATTCCTGCTTGCACGCTTTCTCTTTGAGTCCAATCTATGGTTACACTATTCCTAATCATCTCAGTTAATTCTAATGCGATTTTTCTGAGAGCATCATCACCTAAAATTTTAACTGCGCTATCATTAACTTCAAGAGCATCATAAAATGCAACTTCATCATCATTCATATTAAGCTCTTTGCCTCTGCCTTTCTCATCTCTGACTTTTCTTGCCAATTCAATCAGTTCTTCTATAACTTGGGCAGCTTCTATACTCCTATTTGTATATTTCTTGATGGTTTTATCGAGCAAATCCATAAATGACTTGGCTTGAACCATATTTTTCTTTGACATAATTCTTATTTCATCATTCAGCAATTTCTTCAATGCCTCAAATGCAAGATTTTTCTGTGGCATTTCCTTAACTTCTGCTAAGAAACCTTCAGATAAAATGGAAAGCTCTGGCTTTTGTATTCCTGCCGCTTCAAAAATATCTATAATTCTATCGGAGATTACTGCTTTTGACAAAATCTGCTTTATTGCTGAATCAAATTTATCCTGTAATTCTCTCTTTGTTTCTGTTGTTTTTGTGATAGCAGATTTTATTGCTTGGAAAAATCCAACTTCTTCCTTTATTTTCATTGCTTTTTCATTTGGGACAGCCAAAGAAAATGCTTTTAGGAGAGCAGTAACTTCTCTGGCAAATCTTTCTTTCTTGTCTTTCTCTTTGAGAATATGCTCCATTGCAGACGGAACAAAAGAGATTCTTTCTTCTGGTCTAAGCTGGAAGAATTTTTTATAATTGAAGCCATAAAACATATCTTTTACAACCTCGTATTTTTCCATCATCAGCTTAACTGCCTGCTCTTGGTCAAAAGTCGGTTTTCCTTTACCGCCACTTTTGGTATAATTCATTAATGCTTTTTTTAGTTCAACACCAACACCCATATAATCAACTATCAAACCGCCTTCTTTTCCAGGATAAACCCTGTTTACTCTGGCAATTGCCTGCATTAAAGTATGCCCTTTAATCGGCTTATCCAAATACATAGTATGAAGAGAGGGCGCATCAAAACCAGTAAGAAACATATCTCTAACAATCATTAACTTTAATTCGTGCTTGTCGTCTTTCAGATTATCGCCTATCTGCTTTCTTCTTTTTCTGTTTCTTATGTGCTGTTGCCATTCTTTTGGATCAGAAGCTGAACCAGTCATAACTACCTTTATGAATCCTTTATCATCATCTTCAGTATGCCACTCTGGCTTTATTTTGATTATTTCATTGTATAAATCAACGCAAATTCTTCTGCTCATGCCAACAATAATTCCTTTTCCTTCGAGAATAGAAATTCTTTCTTCAAAATGCTTAACAATATCTTTAGCAATTCTGCTTATTCTTCTTGGAGAACCTGCAACTTTTTCTAATCTTGCCCACTTACTTTTAAGTATGTCTTTGCCTTCAACTTCTTCTCCTTCTGTTGCTTCCTCAAATTCTGTATCTATTTTTGGTCTTTCTTCTGGCTTTAATTCAAGTTTTGCTAATCTGCTCTCATAATAAATTCTTACCGTAGCACCATCTTCAACTGCCTGCTCAATATCATAAACATCAACATATTTTCCAAATACTGCTGGCGTGCTTCTGTCTGATTTCTCAATCGGAGTTCCAGTAAATCCAATAAAAGAGGCATTTGGCAAAGCATCTCTTAGATATTTTGCATAGCCATAAGTGATTAATGCCTTGTCTTTCTTGTCTAATATCTTGGCAGAAAAACCATACTGGCTTCTGTGGGCTTCATCAGCTATAACAATAATATTATCTCTTTCTGAAAGAATCGGATACGTTTCTCTGTTCTCTTCTGGGAAGAATTTTTGTATTGTAGTAAAAACAACTCCGCCAGAAGATACTTTGAGAAGTTTTTGAATTTCTTTTCTGTCATTTGCTTGTGTTGGCTTTTGCCTTAGGACATCTTGGCACTTTCCAAAAGTTCCAAATAGCTGGTCATCTAAATCATTTCTATCAGTTAGGACTACTATTGTCGGGTTGTTGAAATCTCTGATTAATTTTCCAGTATAGAAAACCATTGTTAAAGACTTGCCAGAGCCTTGCGTATGCCAGACAACTCCTGCTTTTTTATCTCCTTTTGGCTGTTCCTTTACAGATGAAAGCCCATAAGATTCTGGCGCTTCTCTTACTTGCATGATTGATTTCGTGCTTGCTCTTCTTGTAGATTCTATGGCTTTGATTACAGCCCAATATTGATGATAAGCGGCAACTTTCTTTTTTGTTTCTTTATCTTTTTCAAAAACAATGAAGTTTCTGATAATATCTAATATTCTCTTCTTATCACACATTCCTTTGAGCAGAACTTCAATTTCAGTTAATCCTTTCTTTGGCTTTTCTCCGTTGATGGTTTTCCATTGCATGAACCTCTCTTTTTCAGAGGTTATTGTCCCAGCTCTTGCTTCAATTCCGTCGCTGATAATTAATATTTCATTGAATTTGAATAAAGAGGGTAATTGTTCTTTGTAAGTTTGGAATTGGTCGTAGGCTGTCCAAATATCTGCCTTTTCATCTGCCAGATTCTTTAATTCTAAAACTACTAATGGCAAGCCATTTATGAAAAGAATAACATCTGGACGGCGTTCTATGTTGTTTTCAATAATTGTAAACTGATTAACTGCTGAAAACTCATTATTTTCTAGGTTGTTGAAGTCAAATAGGTTTATTATAATATGCCTTTCTTCTCCACCCTTTGAGATGGGGATACTTACACCATCAACGAGTATTTTATGGAAACTTTCATTATCCGCAATTAATTTTTGAGATTCGCTTCGTAGAATTTGCTTTATTGCCCGCTCTCTTGCTTCTTCTGGAACAGATGGGTTAATTTTTCTGAGAGCGTATCGCAGTTTATCTATTAAAACAACATCTTTATAGTCTGTTCTTAAAGCAGAGCTTCCACCAGGCAGATATTCCTCATTGCTTCCTCTGATTATATTGTAATCTAAAGATTGGAGAATGCTTAGGACGTTCTCTTCGACATGGGATTCAGTTATTATTTTTGGCATTTTTCATTAAAATAATTCTAATTGTGTTCGGTATATGTCAGATAAAAACATAATTGATGGTTTTATATCTCCATCTTTTGATTGTCTCAAAGCGCTATAATATTTATGTTTTTCATCATTATAAATAATTATTGGGAAGAAAGCATGCTTAATTAATATAAAATTTAAAATTAATCTCGAAACCCTGCCATTACCATCTGAGAAAGGGTGGATATACACAAACTGATTATGAAAAATACTTGCTAATACAAAGGGGTGGAGTTTCTTTTCATATTCTGAGTACCATTTTATAAGATCTTTAAGCCTTTCATCTACAAACTGAACCGGCGTAGTATTATCTACAAGGGCACCATTTGAATCTATGATACAATTTTCTTCGGTTTTGTAGCTTCCCGCATTCTCATCAATTCCTTGCTGAGTGATTGAGTGAAGTAATTTTATAAATTCCAAAGTCAGTTCGTGTGCTGTATCAAATATTTTTTCAATTGCTTTTTTTGAGTTTTCGGTTTCTAGGATATCTTTTTTTTCTTTTTTAATCCCTTCCCAGCCTTTCGTAAGCCCGGTCATTACTTCTTCAAAAGTGAGAGCATTTCCTTCTATTTTATCTGTATTGTAAACATATTTTATTTTCCATTCATTTATCTTTTTGGTTATCTCAAAGGGATTGGTAAATCGCTTGAGCTTCTCTTTAGTTAAGATATCAATGATTACAGTTTCGGTTGATTCAAGATTTTTAAATTTGTTTAAGATAAAGTCTTTCCCTTCCAGGTAATACTGCATATTCAGCTTTGCTAATTCCTGCTGGTTATCATCAGTAAGATGAGCTTGTTTTCCGGTAAAGGCAGAAAAGTGTTTTATGATATGATTTTTAAAAGAATCTTCATCAAAATTAAGTTTTATATCGAAAAAAGATAGTAGTTTTTTCACTGGTTCTTCCCAAGAGCGAATGAAATAAATATCACTGTTGCCTTCTCTGGTGGTGTGGATTATTCTTGTTTTTCTGGCAATATCCCTGATCTTTTTTAGATTATGTTGTGGGAGTTGATGTGCTTTTAGTAAAGGGTTGGTGCTGAATTTTTCTAAGATTCGCTTAGTATGAATGCCAAACAGGATATCTGCATTATTCCCAAACAAATTTAACAGAAATTTTATTATTTTTACTTTTTCATTATTTTCGTTTAGTTTGTAAGTTCCTCTACTTTCTTTAGCTAAAAAATTTTGTTCCGCCAATCTTCTTAAATAGGGATAAACGCCCTCCCTAAACTTAAGGTTAAGAAGCGTAGCTAACTCATCCGGGCTAAATTCTGATTTATTAGTTCTGCATATTTTTATTAATAATTGTATTTCTTTATTCATTTTTTAGGTATAAAAGTATTACCTATTTATAAAAGTATCTATTTTATATTGACTAATTAATACTATTTTTAATAGGATTATTATTAATTTAATAGTTTAGCCTCAACAGGAACTCTTATCTTTCCTGACATTAATTTAGGTAAAAGTAGATCTCTAATCCTTTCTAGATTTCGAGATTCTAAACTAATCGTTATCAATCTTTCAACAATTGGAGACATTATTTTATTCCTATCTTCAAATGCATTTTTATCAGGAATTATAACTTCTGATTCAGTTAGATTATGCCTTTGAATATGTCCCATTGTTGTAGCTTTCCCTTTTGCAATGTGCCTAAATTTTTGGAGAAAATGCTTTGTCCAGTAATAATAAAACCATTTTGGATATTCCTTTGAAGAAACTTTGAATAAATGTTGGTTTAATGCACCTTTTCCATTAGTCCATATTTCCACTTCAAGAGTTCCTGACCAAGAGAACAGAACATCTCCATCTTCAATAATATAATCTTCTGGAATTTCTAAATTTGCTTTTTCTGTTTGGTCGGATATTCCATTTCTTAACTCTCTTATCTTGATTACTGGCAAATATTCTTCATCTTCTCCAGCAGGATATTTTTGTAATGGCAACCCATTAAGATATTCTGCGATTTCATCTAGCGGTTTTGTTTGCCAGTTTTCTGGAATGTCATCAATATTAAACCATTTGTTGAATAGAGCCAATCCTATGGCTTCAAGATTTTCTCTTGCTTTATGGTTAAGTTCTATTTTTGAATCCAAGTCAGAGAGAATTTTGGCAATTCTTTTTTGCTCTTCTATTGAGGGGAAAGCTATTAATCTTTGGGAAATTTCAGGAGCAGTTAACTGATTAACCGCAGAACCAATATATGAAAAATCTAATTTTATATTAATAAAACTTGCAAAGAAATAACAAGAAACTTCTTTTTTTGGTTTTAGAACTAATAACCTGACAATAGCGTTAAATGGTTCTCTCCTGCATTCTGCTCTTCCTACATCCCCTCTCCCAGTTATTGTTATACATTCGGGTTCGTATTGATAGTTTTTAGAAAATCCGTATAATCCTTTATCTTTTAAAGAATTTGAATAAACACGATATCTATACTCTTTTGATTTATTCTCTGAAAAATCTATTTTGCTTAAATCTCCTCCGGCAAAAATTTGAAATAAATCTTCAACTTTTTTAACTTCCCAATCTTCAGGAATCATTCCTATTTCAGTTTGTTTGAATCTAATTTTCTTCATTTTTTAGAAACTTCAAATTTTTTTTGAAAAAATTCTAATTCTTCTTTTAAGTTCTTAAAATTCATATATTCCTTAGGTTCATCCATCTCTCCAGCACACCAATCATTTAAAACAAACATTAGTTTCTCATAATCATTTAATAAGTTATGTTTGCGATAGAAGTGATACAATTGATCTCCGGATAAAAAGATACTATTGCAAGATGTGCTTATTTTGTATCCTACAGTGTTCTGAACGCGCAATAGTTTATTTTGCATATTAGCTGAATAATTAATTAGATATTTCAAATTCGCGGATACCAAGAATAAATATTTCTCCTCATCAAAACACGTCCTAAATTTGCTTTCTAATAAATAATGAGGCATAAACTTAAATTCGGACTGTTCTCTGTAATAATAAACACCATTGTCACATTGTAAAGGTATTTTGGATTTCTCAACAAATATAACTAAAATGGGTTTGCTTTTGTGCGTATAATGCTTTATCTTGAATATTGGGGGATCCGGAAAGATTTTTTTATCTAATTTTCTCTGGAAAAAATTATCTATATCTTTTTTTTCATCCACCCCTAACAGTTTTCCATTTTTATCAAAACCTAATACTAATATTCCTCCATAAGTATTAGCAAAACCAGACATTGCTCTTTGAGTAGTATTGTTTGTTTCTTCTGGACCAAAACCAGTATTTTCGAAATTCCATTTTTCTTTCCAATCAATATTATACCCCTCTCCTTTTCCATTATTAGATTCTATTCGCTTAAACCACTCTTCAGCTTCATCTTGTGACCATTCATTTATTTCTAATTCCATTTTATTACTTTCCCTCAGGAATCATTCCTATTTCAGTTTGTTTAAATTTTGATTTCATTAAGCCTCTTATCTGCTCATTTTGGTTTTTTCCCACGCCTCTCTGTACATTTCATCAGGTGTTTTTCCAGTATCGCTTTGCTTTCGGACATGATTATACCAATACATAAATTCACCCATTTGCTCTTTTAATTCTCTATCATTCTTTGCCTTTGGCTTATTCTTAAAATATTCTTCCAAAGCCATTTTATATTCCCGAATTGCGGGAATTTCATCCTTTATCATAATCATACCCCCATTTCTCTAAATCTTTTCTTAAAGAATTTTCTTGTAGGTCATATACTCCTGTCCAAACATATTCTTTATCCCACTCTGAGAATAATGAAAGATTTTTACTTATGCTCTCAATAAGTGTAGCAGGAGCCAGCGATTTAGGCGTATGAAAAAATAAAAAGAAGATCGTATCATAAATCTTTATAGTGGGGTCAATAAGACTATGCTTCTTCGATATTGCCCCCAAGTAATTTCGTAATCCTAGTTTATTTTCTATTATTTTGCCAGAAAGCGTTTTATGAATGTATGCATCTCCTCCTCTACCTACGGAATGAGCAAACTTATACACCATTCTCCCATTTTTGTCAATTTCTTTTTTCATTTTCCGTTATACTTGAAGACATAAACATATTCCTGCTTCTCGACCGGCAGAACTTTAGTTATCGCTTCCTTTAATTCTCTTTCCGTCTGCCCAGAAGCGATAACTGTATCATCAAATATGGCAAAATATCCGGAATTAACACCGAGTTCAGAGAGTTTCTTGCTCAGCCTTCGCACTTCTGATTTACCAAGCGTTTGATAATACACTTTCCACAAAGATGGATTCTTTTTAAGCAGCTGATTAATTTCCTTTTCATAATTAAAGCAGGTGTCCCTGTTTCTGGCATAAGTTTTCATCAATTCTTCGTCAGCATCACTTTTTTCTATAATGGGCTCTTCCAAAGAAGTTAAAATTCCATACTTGCTTTTAGATTCCCTAAAACTCATTTCAAAAGAATTTCTGATACTTTTTCCAAAATGAATGTTGTAGGGAACAAAAAGCCCATTGTAAATTATCTTCCCCTTAAAAGGAAGCAAAGTAGTTTCTAGCATAACCGGGAGATATAGAGCTGGGATCATATCTTCCAAATCATCAATTAGGCTTAAAACTGCATAGGCTTTAGGATTATTGCTTTGTTCAAAAAATATAGTTCCGTAATCACCATGCTTCATTACCAAAAACTTACTTTTAACTTCTTTTTTCCAACTCTTAACTATCTCTAACTCTTCAGAGCTAAGCTTAAATCGATTCTCTTTAATAAAAGAATCAATTAGAGAAGAATCTTTATGCACTTTTTCGTGGAGATTAGCTACATTTTCTAATTTTTCTTTTTTGAAATTTGGCTCTTTTAAATCAGCGATAACTTTAAACTTTTGATTGACATAAAAAAGCAGTGACCAATTCAGTTTGTAAAACAAATCCATGTCTTCTGTTGTTAATTGCATTTCATTACCTCACTCATTTTTATTGTTTCAAAAAGGAGTCGAATTCGACCCCTTTAAAATCCGGGTTGTTTATTTTCTCCCATAAGCCTAAAAATTCAATGGTGCTTTTGCTTCTAAGCCAGTTTTTGACAACATCTTTGGGTTCATCAGGATTTTTATATCTGGCAATATCTGTTAAAGAAATGTATTCGTCTTGATTTTGAGAAAAAATGACTATTTCTTTTCCTTTTACATTGATTATTTTTTTCATATTTTTATCCGTGTTCTTTTCGATACGGTTAACTTATTTTAAACCCAATCCCTTCCAAATTCTTTTTTATCTCTTCATCTAGCTTCTTACCTTCTTTCAGCTGTTCAGAAAGTTCAGCAGTTAGTCTTTTCATCTTCTCTTCAAATGCTTCGTCGTCTTCTGCTTCTTCTTGGATTCCAACATATCTTCCAGGAGTAAGGATAAAATTGTTCTTTTCAACTTCTGAAAGTGAAGCAGACTTGCAAAAGCCCAGCTCATCTTCATATTTAACCTTATTCTCTCCTCTCCAAGAATGATAAGTAGTAGCTATCTTCTTAATATCTTCATCAGTTAATTCCCTGTGCCTTCTGTCAATCATTACACCCATATTTCTGGCATCAATAAACAAAATCTGTCCTCTTCTATCCTTAAACGCATGGTCTTTTTTATCTCGTGTAACAAACCATAAGCAAGCAGGAATCATTGTATTATAGAATAATTGAGATGGCAAAGCAACCATGCAATCAACCATATCAGATGTAACAATATTCTTCCTTATCTCGCCTTCATTGGAAGTATTAGATGACATTGAGCCATTTGCCAGAACAAAGCCAGCTACACCAGTAGGATTTAAGTGATGGATAAAATGCTGAACCCACGCAAAATTTGCATTATTTTTTGGAGGCACTCCAAACTTCCACCTAACATCCTCAGCTAACAATTCGCCATTCCAGTCAGAATCATTAAACGGGGGATTGGCAAGAATAAAATCAGCTTTCAAATCTTTATGCTGGTCGTCATGGAAAGCATCGCCCCATTTGATATTAGAGTCAATCCCTCTGATAGCCATATTCATTTTACAAAGCTTCCATGTGGTCTGGTTGCTTTCTTGTCCATAAACAGAAATGTCTTTTATTTTTCCGCCATGTGCTTCAACAAATTTTTCTGATTGAACAAACATACCGCCTGAGCCACAGCATGGATCAAAGATTCTTCCTTTGTATGGCTCTAACATCTCAGTTAAGAGTTTAACAATAGAACGAGGAGTATAGAACTGCCCGCCTTTCTTTCCTTCAGCAGAGGCAAATTCCCCTAAAAAGTATTCATACACTCTTCCAAGAATGTCTTTACTTCGGTTTTCCTTATCTCCTAAACCAATCGTGCCAATTAAATCAATCAATTCCCCCAATCTTTGTTTGTTTAATCCTGGACGAGCATAATTCTTTGGAAGAACTCCTTTAAGTGAGGGATTGTCTCTTTCAATAATATCCATAGCTTCATCAAGAAATTTTCCAATCTCTGGCTTTTTAGCATTGGCTTGAAGATGCTCCCATCTTGCTTCTTTTGGAACAAAGAAAATTCTCCTTGAAACATACTCATCAACATCTTCTGGATCTGAATCCTTCTCTTTTTTCAGTTTTTCATAAACTTCAGTAAACGCGTCAGAAATATATTTTAAGAAAATCAATCCTAAAACAACGTGCTTGTATTCAGCAGCATCCATATTGCTCCTTAATTTATCAGCAGAAGACCATAATTTCTGTTCAAAACCTAAATTAGCGCCATTATTTGACATTTTTCTCTTCTCTAATCCTAATGAATACTTTCCCCATTTAATACATAATAAGCTCGTTTATATGAGCTAATCTTTTTTATAAATGTTCCGTATTTTTGTATGTATTTAGTTAAGTGAGTGAGCAGTGCCAATGGAGGCGCACGGCATCCAAAAATTAAGTATAAACTCAGATGCCGTAATCGCGCCGTGCCCTGCTCACCAAGAACGTAACTAAATACGTACGTATTTTTTAGGAAAATTATTTGAATTTCCTTTTTACTTTAACCATTTATAGTAAATTTAAGTAAAAAAATAACATTGCTCTAACAAGCTAGAATGAACAAAACTAACTTAAGAGTTATTTTTACTATTCTGCCTACGATTTTATAAAAACCAACATTTACCCCACCACTTTAATCGTAGCATCAAGATAATCTGTGCCTTCAATCTCTACTTCCTTCCCAGACAGCTCTGTCCATCTGTGGGCCAGAACTTCACCGGCAAGCCTAGTTTCTGCACTACCGTAGCCAATAATTAACACTGCCTTATTCTCTCCCGTTTGGACTAATTTAATTCTAGCTTTGCCAGGAGAAATCTCCCCAACACAATTAGCCGGATTGCCCAATAATGCTGCGGCTACAGTGTTAACACAAGCACCACCAACCACAATTAAATTCTGCGCTTTCGTATTAACAATTTCGCTGTCTAGCTTAGTGGCATCAATAATGTTTACGGCAATCAAATCTCCGCTGGCCGGAGTAGTTGCTCCGCTGGTTACATACAATAACGGCAGGCGTTGCTCTTTGGGATAATCATAAGTAAACGAGTTAGGAGAACTACTTAAAGAAGCATAAGTTATCTTTCCGCCCATGCTGGTATATCCATAATCAATACTCCCTTCTCCGATTAAAGGATTGCTGGTTCCGCCAACTGTAAATGAGCTTATGGTAACTTTATTAGTTGTGGTTGCACCGACGGTTAACACAATCGCTGCCGGAGCTTGGTTATCGTAATCGCTGCTATCGGCAGTAGTTATAGTGATAGCTGAAGAAGCTACACTAGTATTACGGCAATTACTGACCGGAATATTACTAACATCGGCTTGCGCCCCGTAGTAATCAACAATATCTACATCTTCGCTTCCGGAAACAGATATCTGAAAATCATTATTAGTTTTAACTTGATTGCTTACTACTGCGAATGAATATCCGCCTAATTTTATATCACAAACTGCGCTCCCGATTTCAGCAGAACTGGTATCAATAGAATATTCTAAGGTTTCTCCATTCCCTAAATTCTTAAATTTAATTTTTGGGCTGGTGGCAGTTGATTTATCTGCTCCTTTATACTGTAGAGCAAATGATTTTGCTGACCCGCTGCTGGCATCTCCCCCGGTCAACACAAAATAATCATTTTTATAGATGGGTACGCCTTTCTTTAAATGTATGCAACTCTCTGCTGCTTCTTCGCTAAAAGAGATTGTACTGCTATCAACAGCATAGAATAAAGGCAAATCCACTTTGTCCCCATTACCATCGTAAAAAATATATTTATATCTCCGGTCTCCGCTTGGGTTTAATTTTATTTCGTGGCTGTTAGCTTCACTTAAGCCTTTAAATTGAATATCCCAATTATTGGTAAATAAAATCTCTGGGTCATCTCCGCTAAATTTTATAACGCTGCTTAAGTTGGCATTTGCACCAACATAATAATCATCTTGAGCAGTCATGTTTATTACAATCGTGCTCAGGGCAAAAAAGGTATTATCATCAGTGCCCGTTATAATTACATCGGCACCGCCAATAGTTTTTCCGCCAACATCTAATTCGTTATCTGATTCAGTATTGGTAACATCATCATCTCTTAAGATTATTTTATCTGCACCGACAAAAAAATCAGCACTGTGGACGCCGCCAGCATAACTTTGATACATAAGTTCACTTACGCCAATCTCTTTTCCATCAGCTAATTTGTAAACATCTCCAACTTGTAATTTATCAGTAATCTCGCCGTTTACTGAAAACTTAGCATAGGTGCTATCAACATAAGTTAGGCTAATTTTATAGGTGTTCCCGTTAAGCAGGTAAGATTGGGTTTCCCCTTCCAGTAAACTGCCATTAACTGCACCGCCCATTAAAGTTAACTTGATACTATTTTGTTGTGCCCTTCTTGCCAATACAATAGTAAATTTTTCACCAAGCAGGGTAATCTTAGCATCTTCAAATTGTTTTAATATGGTTCCGGTGGTGCTTGCTGTGCCGGTTGCATCATAAATATTGCTTTTAGCACTGGAGGTAAACTCTAATTTATATTGCCCGATATTATCTCCGCTGCCTACAAAGAAAAATACACCGTAAGTCTCATTATCGTTTTCAGT
>ERZ1292625.1602-Hain-H41-01um-R1-1602-length-25737-cov-39_pt1 | contig 25737 bp, 22 predicted proteins | sample MGYA00564400_ERZ1292625 | MGnify/ENA primary metagenome ERZ1292625 (study PRJEB36523, sample SAMEA6512639) | groundwater metagenome | collected 2019-01-08 | study: AquaDiva: Metagenomics assemblies of 32 groundwater samples | reverse complement strand
CCAAGACGGAAAGACCCCGGAAGCTTTACTGCAGCTTGGTATTGGTCTACGAGTTTTACTGCGTAGCGTAGTGGGGAGGATTTGAAGTCCCGATTTCGGTCGGGATGGATCCGCCGATGAAACACCCATCTGTACAATTTGTAGCTCTAACTGGTAGGACCCTATAAGGTCCGCAACAAGCGCAGAAAAAGCTCTGGAGAAAGAGTTTATTTTGCGTTGAAAAAGTTGTGACTTTGTAGGGTTCTATCAAGACAGTGCCTGGCGGGCAGTTTTGGTGGGGCACTAGCCTCCCAAAAGGTAATGGAGGCGTTCATCAAGGTTGGCTAGCTCCGGATGGACATCGGAGCGATAGTGTAAAGGCACAAGCCAGCTTAACTGCAAGACGGATGTGTCGCGCAGATGCGAAAGCAGGACCTAGTGAACCGACACTTGCTCGTAGGAGCGGTGAAGATCAACAGATAAAAGCTACTCCGGGGATAACAGGCTGGTACTGCCCGAGCGTTCACAGCGACGGCAGTGTTCGGCACCTTAACCAATCGGTTATCGGGGTGCTACAGGAGAGATCCTGTACCTAAACCATTTGACCAATGGTAAATAAATCTGGCTTATAACGGTGGATTCGTACTTAATTTTGTGATAAAATAGATCAAATTAAGCGATAATACCGTGGGAAGTCTAACTCAAAAAGAGCGTTCAGTAGTAATTGGTACGCTTCTCGGTGACGGCTATGTACGTAAGGTAGCTGGTCGTAGAGATGCGTTTCTGGAGATAAACCACACCTTAAAAGCTAAGGACTATGTCGATTGGAAATATTCTGTACTTCAGAGTTTTTCTGCAGGCATACCCAAGGTGAGAAAAGGACGTGGCACGCGGATGGCATATAGATTTTATACGTGTCAGCATCCAGAATTGTCCGATCTCCATAAACAGTTTTATGAAGGCGGCAAAAAACAGATACCAAGCATACAACTTGATCCGCTCATGCTCGCCGTGTGGTTCATGGACGATGGTAGTCGATGTAGAGATAGAGATGTATATCTCAACACCCAGCAGTTCGATGTATCAGATCAGCGAAAGCTCATTGCCCTTTTGGGTGACATGGGACTTGTTGCTACCATGAACAAAGATAAGACTTATTATCGATTACGGTTTCTGAAGGAAAGTGTTATGAAGCTGAATCAAATTATCAGCCCGTATATTATTCCTTCGATGAGATACAAATTGAGTTATGACCCCGTAGAGACTTGATCCTTACGGATCGGAGTTCTCCCACTGGGAGGGCTAACACGCCAGCTCCTAATCCCGCTTAGCGGGGAAGGATGAAGATATAGTCCACACTATTAGGAATAATAGAAGACATGCGATGTCGGCTCGCCCTATCCTGGGACTGAAGAAGGCCCCAAGGGTTTGGCTGTTCGCCAATTAAAAGGGTACGTGAGCTGGGTTCAGACCGTCGTGAGACAGGTTGGTCCATATCTGGCGCGGGCGTAGAAGCTTGAGGGGGGTTGTCTCTAGTAAGTAATTGCTACTTCACGGAGTAATCCGTGATGACAATTCGGCTAATAACGGTGGAATCTTAGGAGTACTGGTTCGTTGATAACGTAGATTGCAGTCGGTCCATAATCTATGTACAATTTACTTGAGGACCAGAAACTAACTAAGACAATACCGTGGGAAGTCGATCTAACAATGATATAGCGTATATCGCAGGGTTTCTTGATGGCGATGGAAGCTTAATGCTCCAGCTCAAGAAACGTAGCGATAGCAAGCGGCAGTGGCGGTTTATGTGCACGATCTGCTTTTACCAAGACAGCCGTCACAAAACTCCACTCTCTTGGATACGAAATGTACTTGGGATCGGATACCTATCCGACCGGAACGATGGTATGAGCGAGCTTCGTATTAATGGATTTCTCCAAGTTCGAGAAATCATGCGACAGCTTGTCCCATATATTAGATTCAAAAAAGTACAAGCACAAGCACTTCTGAAAGCTGCTGAACTGTTGAGCCGTAAAACAGCACGACAGTTGAGTAGGCAAGAACTGCGCAAGCTGGTTGCGCTTATGGTTATAATCCAGAGTGATAACTATGCTACCAAGAGCAAAAAGACGCGAGAAGAATTACTTCGTATGTTAGGTTTGACCCCGTAACGACTGATTCCGGCGATAACATCAAAGGATGAGATAGGTAGCTTTTCAGCTCCTATCACATGCCGACCCCCACCTTTCAATAAGAAAGATGGGAGAAGATATAGTCTACCCATGTAGTGATACATGAATATGTGACGAGAGGACCGAGATGAATAAACCTCTGGTGTATCAGCTGTCCTGCCAAGGGCAGTGCTGAGTAGCTATGTTTAGTTCCGATAAGTACTGAAAGCATATAAGTACGAAACGGGCCCCAAGATGAGGCTTCATAGATTCCTTGTAGATTACGAGGTTGATAGGGCTCAGGTGTAAGCGCAGTGATGCGTTCAGCCGAGAGCTACTAATAAGTCATTATTAATGAGTAGCTACTTAAATGGTTTCTTAATATGTTCGAGCTATGTGTTCGGATATAAAATAAGGTTTGTTTAAAATTCGTCCCGACGATTCTGTCGGGATCCCGACCGGAGCGTCGGGGCTATCGTATCTGACTAAAACTTTTTATTTATATAAAAATGTTTTAATCCGTTGTTGTTAGTGTAAGGTAGCTATACTAGCGTTGCTCCACCTGATCCCATCCCGAACTCAGCAGTGAAATACGCTAAGGCCCATGATAGTTGGCAATAGCCAGCGAAAGTAGGTAGCTGCCCCACACTGATTGTAACGGATTTTTAATTTGCACTAGGTCTATTGCTGTGCGGTCTGATTCCGTTGGATTAGACTATCGCAAGCAGGGGTTTCAGGCTCCGCCTTTTTTTAAAATGCTTTTGTATATACAAAAGCATTTTAGGCAGAATCGCCGCTCGAAGAGCTTAAGCGATTCCGAGTTTCCTTTATATTTGATATACTCAAGCTATGGATCGAGTCATAAAGCGGTTTACGATTGCATTGATTTTTTTAGTCATAGCCGCGGGAGTAGGCTATGGGATTTATGCGTTTGTGAATGTCGATCCGACCTGTTACGATCGCGTTCAAAATCAGGGAGAAGAGGGCGTGGATTGCGGCACAACATGTGGTAATACATGCGACCCGATTGTGGTTCCTTTGGAAATCGTTTCCCAGCGCCTCATTGCGGCAGGAGAGAGCGAGTATGATTTTATAGCCCGGATCAGGAATCCAAATACGAGTCATGGCGCCGCCAACGTTTCATATGACATTATTCTTAAAGATAAAAACGGAGCGGCGATGAATACCATTCAGGGTACGTTTTATATTTTGCCCGTTCAGACAAAGTATATTGTGAAGACGCCAATTCGGATTATCGGGACGGGTATCACTCCCGAACTTATCATTAAGGACGTTGTATGGCATAAGGTAAATGTTGTCGATCTCAAGATTGACTTTCCGCTGGTTGGGGAGCAGCATGGAGCAGTATCGGTGCCTGGCGTACGCTATCAGGTAGAGGGAACACTTTCTAATAAATCAGATTTCGATTTCGATCAGGTGGATGTGTTGGTTGTGGTTCAGGATTTCACAGGCGAGATACATGCCGTGACGAGCACAACAATCAATACATTCTTATCGCAGTCACTTCGCTATTTCAAAGTTACGTGGCCGGATGAAATCTCTGGCGAGGGGGTCATGCTCCAGGTGCAAGCCAGCACTAACGTCTTCAATAATTCGAACTTTATTCGCCGGTATGGAACTGAAGAAAAATTCCAACGTTACTAGGTTTTTTAGCCCGTACTTCAAAGATCTTGATTTTCCACTTTTTGCCGCTATAGTGGCTGTAAGCATAATAAGTATCTTGAATCTCTATGGGATCGGTGGTGTCGATAGTCCGTATTTTATACGGCAGGTTATTATTGTCGCCGCCGGAGCTATATTGATGGTACTAATGTCCTTTTTCAATTACCGATACTTAAAAAACTATTCCTTTCCGGTATTGTTACTCTATGGGATTGGCATTCTGTTGTTACTTATCACATTGGCCGAATCGCCGATTCGTGGCGCACGGGCGTGGATTGTGGTTGCCGGCTATACGTTCGAACCCGCAGAGCTCATGAAGCTGGCGCTCATTATCGTGATGGCTAAATATTTCTCTCAGCGCCATATCCACATCAATCAATTTCACCATATTGTCATTTCTGGCCTTTATCTCTTAGTCCCACTGGGTATTATCTTATTGCAGCCCGATCTTGGTTCAGCTTCGACGCTATTGATCATCTGGGGCGGTATGCTGATCGCTTCGGGAATCAATAAAAGACACCTTTTTTTACTATTGAGCATTGGAGTAGTGACGGCGTATCTCTCCTGGGCCTTCGTATTAAAGGATTATCAAAAAGAACGGCTAATCGCTTTCGCAAATCCGTATAAGGATCCCACGGGTATCGGCTATAATATCATTCAATCAAAGATTGCCATCGGATCGGGCTATTGGGTGGGAAACGGTTTGGGTAATGGATCCCAAGCGACACTGCGATTTTTACCGGAACCGCACAACGATTTTGTATTTGCCGCTTTTGCCGAACAATTCGGACTAGTGGGCGTGCTGGCCCTAATTGGTCTTATCATTATGATCTTAATGAGGATTCTGCGGATCGGGGAGAGGAGCAATAATAATTTTGGAAAACTTTTTGCGATCGGATTTGCGCTTTTTATTTTGACTCATGCGATCATCAGCGCGGCGGTAAATATCGGGCTTATGCCCATTACCGGTATTCCATTTCCCTTTCTCAGCGCTGGCGGTAGCAATCTCCTGACCCTTATGGTAGGCTTGGGACTCCTTCAAGGGATTAAGCGCTATGGATAATACATTCATCCTTGTCATTAATTTCACGGGGTTTAAAAAAATCAGGCTGGAGCTCGTCCGCGTAGGAGGCTTCGATATTTCTCCAGAGGTCGTGGTCCGACCAGAGCGTCGGGCTGTGGATTTCTCATTTGACAGCGACCTCGACACGGTGTTGATAGAAAGTATTGACAAAGTTTTAAAAAGGAATAGAATAGTCACAACGTCTTTGAAAGAGGTCAAGATCGTTGGGGAGGTCAATCCGAACAGTTCCGCTTACAAAATTGCGCAAACTTGGATCGAGGCGTTAAAAACCTTTAAAAATCTATAGAAATTGAGTTTTATTGAATGGCCATATCCGCTCGAGACGGTGCTCGCACTAAGCCTGTCGAGGTACGGTTATTGAAAAAGATTCAATTTTTCAAGGGTAGGGACGAGGTACGGAGTCCTTGGCCTTGAGTCTTGCGCGTTTTGATTACGAAAATTAATTAACCAAGAAAACATCGTTAGGCACGACTGGGAAAGCCGTGCTTTATTGTTGTCTTGGAGGGTCGTTTGAGAAAGGGCTAATTCACCACTACCATGGCGCGTAAAATTTTCTCAAAATACAGCATCGATAAATTTGAAGCTCCTAATTTGGTGCAAGTCCAGTTGGATTCGTACAAATGGTTCCTTGATGTTGGTTTGAGAGAGCTTCTCAAAGACGTTTCTCCGGTTGAAGATTGGACGGGCAAAGAACTTGAGTTATCATTTCTGGATTTTCGTCTTGATGAAGCCAAATATGATGAGCGCACGGCCATCGAGAAAAATATTTCCTATGAAGCTCCGTTGAAAGTAACAGTCGGGCTAAAGAATAAACGAACCGGCGCGATCAAAGAACAAGAGTTATTTATGGCGGATTTGCCATTGATGACGCTTCGCGGGACGTTCATTATTAATGGCGTCGAGCGCGTAGTTATCTCTCAACTTATCCGAAGCCCAGGCGCTTTCTTCTCAATGTCTCGTTCAAGCCGCTATAGGCGGTTTTTCGGTGCAAAATTAATTCCTGCCCGCGGCGCCTGGCTCGAATTCGAAACCGAATTCAATGGCGTCATCTCTGTTCGTATCGATCGCAAGCGTAAAGTTCCCGCTACCGCATTATTGCGTGCTTTTGGCGTGGGAAGTGACGAAGATATTAAGAAACTCTTTGAAGATGTCGATACGGATCCCAATACAAAATATATTCTCTCTACGATTCTTCAAGACCCATCTTCCAACGAAGACGAGGGCCTAATCGAAATGTACAAGCGTATTCGCCCGGGTGATCCCGCCACGGCCGACACCGCTCGTCAGATGATTCAGAACCTGTTTTTCAATTCTACCCGCTATGATCTTTCAAAAGTCGGCCGATTCCGCATGAACAAGCGGTTCCAACAGGAATTAGATTTGGAAAATAAAGAAAATCGAATTCTCCGCCTGGAGGATGTGGTCAATTTAATGAAGGAAATTATCCGCCTCAACAACGATCCTCATGCCGAGCCGGACAACATCGACCATCTTGGCAATCGCCGCGTAAAAACACTTGGCGAATTACTTCAGGACAGATTACGCATTGCTTTCAGCCGCATGGAACGCATCATCAAGGATCGTATGAGCACCTCGGATATCGAGATTGTCATGCCGGCTCAGCTCATCAACGCTCGACCGCTTGTTGCCGCCTTAAAGGAATTTTTCTCGTCTGGTCAGCTTTCTCAATTCATGGACCAACACAATCCATTAGCCGAGTTGGAGCACAAGCGTCGTCTATCAGCAATGGGTCCTGGTGGTTTGACCCGCGAGCGGGCCAGTTTTGAAGTGCGCGATGTCCACCCTTCTCACTATGGACGCATTTGTCCGATTGCTACCCCGGAAGGTCCGAACATCGGTTTAGTCGGCCACTTGGCACTTTATGCGAAAGTTTCTCCATTAGGTTTTATCTTAACGCCGTATCTTAAAGTAAATAAAGGAAAGATTACTGAAGAGATTGTGTATATGGATGCCGTGGAAGAAGAACGATACATCATTGCTCAAGCTGGCGCTGAAGTCGATAAAAATAATGTTTTTAAGGATGCAAAAGTTGAAGCTCGTGTGAGGGGAGAGCCGGGTACTGCCGCTCCGGAAGAAATAAATTATTTAGATGTTTCTCCCCGTCAGCAATTTTCGGTCGCCACTTGTTTAATCCCATTCCTTGAACATGATGATGCTAACCGTGCACTCATGGGATCAAACATGCAACGCCAAGCAGTACCATTAATTATGCCTGAATCGCCGTATGTCGGCACGGGTCTTGAAGCAAAAGTTGCCGTTGATTCCGGTCTCGTTATCATTGCTCCGGAAGCCGGCACTATTACTAAAGTTGACGCCACGCATATTATTTTAGAAACGGAAAAGGGACCTGGCCGGTCAGGCAAAGAACACAAGTTTAAAATTTTAAAATTTGCTCGATCGAATGCCTTTACATGCTTAAACCAACGCCCTCTTGTGATGAAAGGAGATAAAGTAAAAAAAGGCCAGGTGCTCGCCGACGGTCCTTCTACGCAGGGCGGAGAATTAGCGCTTGGTAAGAACCTAGTTGTGGCATATATGTCTTTCGAGGGTTTGAATTTCCAAGACGCCATTGTTATCTCGGAACGGTTGGTAAAAGAAGATGTCCTCTCATCGATTCATATTGAAGACTATACCACCGATGTTAGAGAAACGAAGCTTGGTCCCGAAATTATCACCTACGATATTCCAAACGTCGCTATGGAACGGTTGAGCGACTTGGATGCCGATGGTACTGTCCGTATCGGCGCTGAAGTTCGATCTCAAGATATTCTTGTTGGCAAGATTTCTCCTAAGGGTGAAAGTGATCTTACCGCGGAAGAGCGGTTGCTCCGCGCTATCTTTGGTGACAAATCTCGCGACGTGAAAGATACGTCTCTCCGTCTAGATCACGGAAAGCAAGGCCGCGTTGTCGGCGTAAAAGTATTCTCGCGCAACGACGGCGACAAGCTCGACGCCGGAGTCATTAAAAAGATTCAGGTATCCGTTGCCCAGCTCCGCAAGATTCAAGTGGGTGACAAGCTTGCCGGACGACACGGCAATAAAGGTGTTATCTCTATTGTTCTCCCCGAAGAAGATATGCCGTTCACGCCCGAAGGCGTGCCGGTTGATATTATTTTGAGCCCGCTCGGTATTATTTCTCGCATGAATATCGGTCAGGTGCTTGAGTCTCATTTAGGTATTGCCGCGAAAAACCTTGGCTATAAAGTTTCAATTCCATCGATGGCTGGTCCTACGGAAGAGGTTATCATGGGCGAACTCCAAAAAGCTGGTTTCCCGGTGGACGGAAAGATCCAACTCTATGACGGTAAAACTGGTTTGCCGTATGCTCAAAAGTGTCACGTTGGTTTGACCTATTTTATGAAATTGATCCACATGGTGGAGGATAAGATCCATATGCGATCTATCGGTCCTTACTCATTAATCACGCAGCAGCCGTTGGGCGGTAAAGCCCAATTTGGCGGCCAGCGGTTTGGAGAAATGGAAGTATGGGCGTTGGAAGGCTATGGCGCCGCATATACGTTACAGGAAATGTTGACCATCAAATCAGATGATGTGCTTGGTCGCGCCAAGACATATGAGGCGATTGTTAATGGCGAAGAAATTGTTGCACCGCACCTGCCGGAATCATTCAAAGTCTTATTGTCGGAAATTAAAGGCCTTGGCTTAAATGTCGAATTAATCGAACGATAAACTTAACATAATGGACTTATCGTATATAAAACTTAAGATTGCTTCTCCCGAAGATGTCCTCTCGTGGTCATATGGCGAAGTAACCAAACCTGAAACGATCAACTATCGCACTCAAAAAGCCGAGCGTGAAGGTCTTTTCTCTGAAGCTATTTTTGGTCCTGTTCGTGACTGGGAATGCTACTGCGGAAAATATAAACGTATTCGCTACAAGGGCATTATATGTGATCGTTGTGGCGTTGAAGTTACCCGTTCTATTGTTCGTCGCGAACGCATGGGTCACATCAAGCTTGCTGCTCCCGTTGCTCACATCTGGTTCCTTCGCGGCGTTCCCTCAAAGGTTGCTTCGATTCTCAATGTCTCATTACCGGAGCTTGAAAAAGTCATTTACTTTGCCAGCTACATTGTCACGAAGGTAAATGATGAGCTCAAGACCGAAGCCATGAAGCGCATTGAAGCTGAATTTAAGTCACGCATCAAGAATGTCGCAGGCCCTGAAGAGGAAGAGAACCTTAAGGACCTCAAAGACCAAGAGCGGCAAAATCTAAAGAATCTTAAAAAGTATCAAATTCTTTCTGAACTTGAGTATCGCGACCTCTCATTAAAATATGGAGAGGCGTTCGAAGCGGGCATCGGCGCGGAGGCGGTCCGCCGTCTTTTAGAACAAGTAAATCTCAAGGATCTTGCTGAAGAAGTGGAGAAGATCTATCAGGCCGAGACCAATCCGCTTGAACAGCGAAAAGTTTCTCGACGCTTAAAGCTTTTGCGCAACATGATTCGGGTTGGAATTCGCCCCGAGTGGATGATTATGACGATCCTTCCGGTTATTCCGCCGGCGTTACGACCGATGGTGCCATTGGATGGCGGCCGTTTTGCAACCTCTGATTTGAATGATTTGTATCGACGTGTCATTAATCGCAACAATCGATTGAAGCATCTCGTCGAATTGAAAGCTCCTGAAGTCATTACCAAGAATGAAAAGCGCATGTTACAGGAAGCCGTTGATGCGCTTATCGACAATTCTATGCGTCGTGGTCAGACTACAACTGCCGCCTCAACTGGCCAGAAACGCGCACTTCGCTCGCTCGCCGATATGCTGAAGGGTAAACAGGGCCGTTTCCGACAAAACTTACTCGGTAAGCGCGTTGACTACTCCGGCCGTTCCGTAATCGTTATCGGTCCTAAACTTGGATTGGGCGAATGTGGACTTCCAAAGCACGTTGCGCTCGAGTTATTCAAGCCGTTTGTTATCGGTATATTAATTCGTAATGGTTTGGCGCACAATATAAAGTCAGCCAGCCGTTTAATTGAACAAGAAACTCCCGACGTCTGGGCAGCCCTTGAAGAGGCGATTCATGAAAAGCTTGTCCTGCTCAACCGTGCTCCGACGCTTCACCGCCTCTCGGTGCAGGCGTTTAAACCGATTCTTATTGAAGGAAAAGCTATACAGTTGCCGGCCATGCCAACTTTCGCCTTCAATGCCGATTTTGACGGTGACCAGATGGCCGTCCATCTTCCATTGACCAATGAAGCGCAGAAAGAAGCTCGAGAACTCATGCTTTCCACGCATGGTATATTGAAGCCCGCTACTGGCGAACCGGTTGCCATCGCCAGCCATGACATTTCATTCGGCTGCTATTACCTCACCGGTATTTCTGAAAATGCGCGAGGTGCCGGTAAACTCTTCTCCTCATTTGAAGAAACCCTCCTTGCTTATGAAAATGGCATTATTGATCTTCGCGCGCAGATCAAAGTAATGTATCGACCCGAAGAAGCCAGAAAAACCACCGACGGCTTTGCCGCTCCCGGTATCATCGAGACCACAATCGGCCGCATCATCTTTAATCAAGCCCTACCGCCAGACTACGGTTTCGTAAATAAAACCTTGGCGAAGCCTGATATTAAAACTATCGAGGCTGATATCTGGGACGAATATGGCGAAGAAATAACGGTTCAGTGCTTGGATCGCATCAAGGATTTAGGCTTTTTCTACGCTACTAAGTCCGGCGTATCCTGGGGCATGAATGATTTACGATTGCCAAAAGAAAAGCCAGGTATTATCGCCGAAGCTGATGCCATGATTGAGGCCAACCGCGGACTCTTTGACGATGGTTTGCTCACCGAGTATGAACGCCGCACGAAGGCCATCGAAATTTGGAACAATACAAAAGCCAAGCTCTCCGTACTCGTAAAGAAACAACTCAATCCCGAAGACCCTGCTTATATGATGGTGGAATCCAAGTCTCGCGGTAACTGGCCGACACTGGATCAAATGATGGGTATGCGCGGTATTTTTGCTAATCCAAAAGGTGAACTTATCGAGCTTCCGGTAAAAGACTCATTTAAGGAAGGCCTAGGCCCTCTTGAATACTTCATCTCGACCCACGGTGCTCGAAAAGGTTTAGTAGATACCGCCCTAAAGACCGCCTCTGCCGGATACCTGACTCGACGTCTCGTTGACGTGGCGCAAGATGTGGTCGTTCTCGAAGAAGACTGTAAAGATAAAGATGGCTATGTCGTGCATACCGAAGACGGCAAGCTAAGCGGCGAAAGCCTCGGTAAACGCATCAAGGGTCGCGCCGTGCTTGAGGATATTGTCGATGGCCAGGGGGAAGTGATCCTCAAGAAGGGCAAGATTGTTGATAAGGTAACGGCCGCAAAAATTGATCAGCTCGGTTTATCGAAAATTCGCATCCGCTCACTTATTAAGTGTAGGGCGTACTTGGGTGTTTGCCGGATGTGCTATGGCTACGACCTTTCCAAGAACCAACTCGTGGAGCGCGGCGAAGCGGTCGGTATTATTACCGCCCAAGCTATCGGTGAACCGGGTACCCAGCTGACCATGAGAACTTTCCATACCGGAGGTGTTGCCGGTGGCGCCGATATCACGATGGGTTTACCTCGCGTTGATGAGATCTTCGAAGCGCGACCTCCGCAGTTTAAGGCACTCATCGCCGATGCTGATGGCCGTGTCCTCTCGATTGAAGACCACACAAAGCAGAAAATTATTACCATTGAACTCAATGATACCGGCGAGAAACGCGAATACGTAGTTTCGCCGAATATCTCAATCGCCGTTGCTTCCGGCGACCTCGTTTCGGTGGGCCAACAGTTGAGCGAGGGCCACGTTGACTTAAAGGAACTGTTTAAGACCACCGATGATATGGATCTCGTTGCCCGCTACATTATTCGCGAAGTGCAGAGCATTTACTTCCCAACCGGCGATACGATCAACGAAAAGCACGTTGAACTGATTGTCCGTCAGATGTTTGCGCGCGTGAAAGTCGTGGATCCGGGCGACACCGATCTCCTATCGGGCGATATTATTGAAAAGAGAAAAGCGCTTCTTGAAAATTCGAAGGCCCGCGATGCTAAAAAGACCGAAGCAATCTATGAGCAACTGCTTCTGGGTATTACGAAGGTATCTCTTACCACGGAAAGTTTCTTGTCCGCATCATCTTTCCAAGAAACCGCGAAAGTACTCATTGATTCCGCCATTGCCGGAAAAGAAGACTACCTTCGCGGCCTCAAAGAGAATGTTATTATCGGTCGCCTCATCCCGGCGGGGACGGGGCTGAAAGAACGGCTAGAGAGCTAGGGAAAGCGTGAGAGTGCCATTTCGATGTCGCGGTGCGACTCCGTTGAGAAATACTACTCCAGCTGGTCATTACGCTTTCCGTGATGTGTTTATAAATAAACGAAAAGCCCCTGGGAACCGTCGGGATGACGGCGGGGCTTGGGCAGGCGGGGATGCCTGCGAGTTGGGCAGAAGCTGGGGTTACCTGCTTTGTAGCTTTTCCGTTGATAAAACTGCTTGATTTGTGAGGATGAAAGCGGGTATACTAGATGGGTATGTCGCGGCACAAGAAGAAATATAAGATCGTCTCCAGGAGAGAAAAGAAACCATTGTTTGATATCTCGCAAGAGACACGCAACAGCATTTGGGGTATATCCAGCTTCATTGCGGCGATATTAAGCGTCCTGGCCTTTATTGGCGGCGCTGGCTCTGCCGGCAACTATTTTAATTTTTGGTCGCGGTCTCTCTTCGGATGGGGCTTTTTTATTGTCCCCATTGCATTCGTGATGTTTGGGGTGGCTTTTATCAAATCAATCAATCGCAACATCGCTCGCGGTGCAATGTTGGGCACCCTCTTGTTTGTATTAGCTTCGCTGGGCATATTTTTCATTATCGGTGATGGCGGAATGGAAGCGCGATTAGTCCAAGGAGGATATTTGGGCTTAGTGTTGGGATATCCGCTGCAGAAATTTGTTGGTTTTACGGCGAGCTTGATTACGCTGATGGCTATCATGGTCATCTCGATTCTTTTGACGCTTAATGTGCCGATTTATAAGTTGGTAACGAAAGAAGAAGAGGAGGAGAAGAAGAAGGATGAAATGAAAGACTTGGTTATTAGGAAAGGTGATGCGATAATGCCTACCGGCGCGGCCAAAATTGATCCGTCCCAAACCGTGAAGCCCGTCCTCGTTAGAACAGAACTGACGGATAAAGAATTTGTCATTAAAAACCTCAAGCTTGGCAAATGGATCTTGCCGCCGCTGGAATTGCTTAATGGAGATAAGGACGAAGCCACAACCGGCGACATTAATGCAAACGCTACTATTATTAAGCGCACCCTTTCCAATTTTGGTATTGAAGTAGAGATGGGCGAGGTATCCATTGGCCCTACCGTTACGCAGTATACGATGCGACCGGCTGTGGGTGTGAAGCTCTCGCGCATCACGGCTTTGAATCATGATCTGGCCCTAGCTCTTGCGGCGCATCCGATTCGTGTTGAGGCGCCAATCCCGGGCAAGTCACTCGTCGGAATGGAGGTTCCCAATACCAAGGTCGCTATCGTGGGCCTTCGTACGATGCTCGAAGACGAGGAGTTTCAGAAATCGAAATGGTTTTCGCCGTTGGCAATCGGCCGCGATGTTGCCGGAGTGGCGATTTTTGGAGGACTGGAAAAGATGCCCCACCTCATGATTGCCGGCGCCACCGGGTCCGGTAAATCGGTAGTTATTAATGCCATTCTTCTTTCGTTGCTCTGCAAGCATTCCCCCGATATCATGAAGCTCATTCTGGTTGATCCTAAACGCGTTGAATTGTCACTTTATAATGATATCCCGCACCTTATTACGCCGGTTATCACCGATAACAAGAAAGTCATGGGAGCATTGAAGTGGGCAGTAGGCGAAATGGAGCGCCGCTATGAGTTGCTTCAAAAAGATGGCTCTCGTGATATTTTTTCGTACAACGCAAAGATTACCAGTAGGAATGAAGCGATCATGCCATTTATCGTAATTGTGATTGATGAGGTGGCTGATCTCATGGTTTCGTTTGGCCGCGATGTTGAAGCGACAATCGTGCGTCTGGCCCAGATGTCTCGTGCCGTCGGTATTCATCTTATTCTTTCGACACAGCGTCCATCAGTCGAAGTTATTACTGGTCTGATCAAGGCCAACATTACCTCTCGCATCGCTTTGCAGGTTGCCAGCCAGATTGACTCTCGCACCATTCTCGATATGTCCGGCGCCGAGAAGCTTTTAGGCAAAGGTGATATGTTATTTTTATCGGGAGATTCATCCAAGCCGCGTCGCGTCCAAGGACCATTTGTTACCGAGGAGGAAGTAAAAGACGTTGTTGATTTTATTAAAGCTCAAGCCGAGAAGCTGCAGATCGGGGGAGAGTCAACCGCCCAAGATTTTCGAGTTAATTTTGACGCGGCTGTATCGCTCGCTGGAAGCGTCGGTGGCGATGGCGGACCGGGCGAAGACGATATGTACGAAGATGCTAAGCGGGTTGTTACCGAAGCTGGCAAGGCTTCCGCATCGCTTCTTCAGCGACGATTACGAGTGGGCTATGCCCGAGCGGCGCGGCTTCTCGATATCTTAGAAGATAAAGGCGTAATCGGTCCCGGTGACGGCGCGAAACCTCGAGAAGTATATATTGCCGCTGAAGGCAGGGAGAGGGCGATGTTGGCAGAAGTGCAACAACAAACGCAAGTTGAGCATGGTGCAAGCGGTGTTAATGCCGATACGTCAGAATCAGAACGAGACGCGGGGTAGGATATTATTAATTAGGAGGAAGGGAAAATCATGGCGAAAAAACAAGAAGAAATAAAAACTGTAAATAAAAGCGTCGATCTCGCAATTCAGGAAATTCAGGAAAAGTATGGCGATGGCTCGATTATGAAACTGGGCGATGCTCGGAAAGTTGATGTCGATGTGATTCCTACCGGTTCCATCTCGCTTGATCTTGCTCTTGGCGTCGGCGGTATTCCTCGCGGCCGCACTATCGAAGTTTACGGACCGGAAAGTTCGGGTAAAACGACTTTGGCACTGCATATCGTAGCGGAAGTACAGGCGATGGGCGGCGTAGCGGCTTATGTCGATGCGGAGCATGCCCTTGATCCCGATTATGCTAAAAATATCGGCGTAAAGGTGCAAGACCTTATTATCTCCCAGCCCGATAACGGCGAACAGGCTTTGGAAATCGTCGAGATGCTTATAAAGTCTGCCGGAGTTTCTCTTATCGTCATTGATTCGGTAGCCGCGCTTACGCCTCGCGCTGAAATCGAAGGAGAGATGGATCAACAACACATGGGCTTGCAGGCTCGCTTGATGTCGCATGCCCTTCGTAAGATTGCGGGTATTTCAGCGAAGACTAACACCACCGTCCTTTTTATCAATCAGATCCGTCAGAAGATTGGCATTGTATTCGGCAATCCTGAAACTACCCCCGGGGGACTAGCGCTTAAATTTTATGCCTCCGTTCGTATTGAGATCCGCCGTGCCGCGCAAATTCAATCTGGAGAGAAGATTATCGGTAATCGTGTAAAGGTCAAAGTGGTTAAGAATAAAGTGGCCGCTCCCTTTAGAACTTGCGAATTTGATATCTTCTACAACGAAGGCATCTCACGAGAGGCCGATGTTGTGAATACGGGCGTCCTCTACGGCTTTGTTTCCAAATCGGGGAGCTGGTACAACTATGGCGACCAGAAGCTTGGTCAGGGAATGGACGGTGCGCGCACCTACCTTAAAGAAAACCCCAAAGTAACTAAAGAGATTATCGCGAAAATTAAAAAAGCTGTGTTAGAAGGCGTGGAACCTGCCTGACGGCAGGCAGGCCAGTATAAACAGCTATCCACAGTTTATCAACTTCAGGGGTTGACCCCCTCACCGTGAGTGGGGTCTTTTCGTACACGCACAGCTTGGATGAGTTGATTTTATAGAAATAGATGATATGCTTTTATCTGATGGGATCCTTGCTGGTAACTGACCCTTAAGCCCTTGCGGCTGAACAAGATTCAGCAGGGAATAAGGTGCGATAGCAAGGATCTCCTCCCCGTTCTTTCGTAAGACGGGTCAGCGTCTGCCGAAGCAGAACGTTCTCCCGGTAGAGATTCAGTTTGTAGGTGTCCTCCCCACTGTTGCATGAGTGCCTTGAGGACTTCCTCACTGCCGACGTAGGATTCTAAGCGGTCATCCATCAACCGCGGCCTCTAGGCCAACACAATCCTGCGCAGCCACTCCTACCTGGGGCGCTGACCGCCGTTTTCGAGCCTTAGTAACTCACGTCGAGTAACTAGGGCTTTTCGTTTACCATAAACCCCCTAAGCCTATTTCTTCACCGTCTGGTTGCGAGTATATGGCATGAGCGCCATGAACCGGGCTAGCTTGATCGCATTAGAGATCGTGCGCTGGTGTTTGTTGCATAATCGGTTGCGCTTAGACGAGCCAATGCGGAATTCTGACGTGACAAATTTTCGCAAGAATGCGGTGTTTTTGTAGTCAATGTGATTAATGTTTTCGTGGCAAAATGTACAGTACATGGGATGTTTCTCAACGAGGCAAGCAACTTTGTTTGCGCTGATGAGTTGTTAGAAACTTGCCACCGAGCACATACCTTATGTGCTCGGTTGACGACCTACTCCCGTGCTCACTATGTTGCGCTCGGGCAGGTCCTTAAAATGGTAGATCTTCTTCTTTGATTTTTACTTCCTGCTCATCAACGCCCTGATGGGTCATTCCTGCCTGCGCAGGCAGGTCATTCTCGTCAATGATGGGGATATCATCAACTGGAGCCGGCGCCGCTGGGGCCCTGTCACTAGCTGGGGCGCTACTTTGATAAGAAGCACTGCCTTCAGTAGCGCTTCGAGGTCCGAGCTGGAGATTTTCGGCGATAATCTCGGTCATATAGCGTTTCACATTATCATTGCCGGTCCAGTTGCGAGTCTGTAGACGGCCCTCAATCATGAGTAGCCCGCCGCGTCTTAAATATTGGCTGGCGATTTCTCCCAGCCGTCCCCAGGCAATAACCGTGTGGTATTCAACGGCTTCTTTTCTTTGGCCGCTTGCTTGATCATTCCAGGTCCGATTCGTCGCCATACGAAGGGTCGTGACACTCTGGCCGCTTGGCGTAGATCGGGCTTCCGGTTCTTGGGTGAGGCGACCGATAAGGATAACTTTGTTTAGATTCATAGTTATGAGTGACAAGAGACATGCTTGTCGCTGGTTATAATCCGCTAATTACGTCTTCTAACTGCTTCTCAATTTCTTTACTGTCCTTGTGAGCGGTTGTCTCTTTTCGGACTCGTCGCTCGGACTGACTGGCAGGAAGTTTTGCGACTATTGATCGGGGATCGTCGATCTTAATGATAAGGTGCCGCATAACATGGTTATTCAAACGAAGCTGTTCATCAATATGCGCGATGCTATCATTGTCCTCGACCGTAAAATGCGCAAAGCCAAAATAACTCATCCGTTCATTACGAATCGGATAAGAAAGTCGGGATCGTTCCGGCCCTTTTGAGAATACGATGGTGCCACTGGTATCGGTTACTAACTTCTCCAATTCTTCCTTCAACGGGGTGAGCTGGTCTTCTTGAACTTCAGGTTCAATATGATACGCCAGCTCATATAGCTGTTTTTCCATATCAGGTAGTGAAACTTCCGATTGTGTCAGGTGCCCGCACGGCGAAGCCGTCGGAAGTTCTACTACCTGACATACAATACGTTGGGTCTCCGCGCGCTTTCCGCGCGGTTATTGTTACCAGGGGATGGTAGCAGGTTCTTTTTCTCATGTCAATAAAGCAGAAATTGACAAGACGATATTTTAGGTGTATTATAGGGGTATCAAAGGAGGTGCCGGGTGGCGAACAAGTGGCACAAGGACGAACGTGTCAGCATGGCGGTCCAACAGCTCTTGGATGAGCTGACCAGCTGGGAACGCGCAACGGGCCGGCATGTCACCCTCTTTCTGCCGTATTTGACTTACTATTGGAAGTATTGTATTGTGTACGCGCTGCCGGAAATGAGTCCGGCGCGACTGCTCTTTCAAAACGAGTGGTTCAAAAGCTTCCTTGGTGTGCCGAACGGACATAAGGGCCGTTCCGCAGCGCCATGTGTCGGATGATAAAGCCCTCGTCAAAGGATAGAGGTCGTAGCTGGAGCTTTAATACACCTTTCTCTTTCTTGTCATTCGTGACCCCGACAAAGAAGCTCCCGACTTTTTTACTATCATAGTATACTCCGCTGGCACCGACGAATTTTTCTCTATCCGTGACTCGCCAGTCCGTCTTCTGCTCAATATCGGAAATCGCTTTTGAGATAAGGTCTTTGCCGCTGTCTGCGGTGAAGGCGTTGTCGGTAGTTCTGTTGCCGTATGTGGTCACGATTTTATTTTCCGATAAGTATTTCTACGACATCACCATCTTGGACTATATAATCACGGCCGACCGTCTTTATCAACCCCTTGGCGCGGGCGTTGGCGTGAGAGCCGGCGTCTAGGAGCGTTTTCCAGTTGATGACCTCGGCGCGGATGAATAGCCGTTCAAAGTCGGTATGGATGGCGCGCGCGGCCTTCGGGATTGGGTCGCCGATGTGTGCGGTCCAAGCGCGAGATTCATCTGTCCCCGTGGTCAGAAAGGTCACCAGTCCAAGGGTGTGATAGCTTTCTTTAATAAGCTGGTCTAGACCGCTTTCCGGCAGACAAAATTCGGCGAGGAATTCTTTTTTTTCTTCGCTAGTTACGTCAGAGAGCGTAAGTTCGAGTTTATTGTTCATTACGACGTATGAGGCTCCGCGCATAGCTTCAATGAGTTTCTGATCCGGCTGCCATTTATTCTGCAACTGCTCTTCTGAAACGTTGAAGATATAAATAACCTTTTTGTCTGAAAGAAGGTCAAGCGTGGGTAAATCTTTTCCAGCAGGCGGGGATTCGCCTTTGACGAAATCTTTGCTTGCGCGCTTTTCTTTGGTTTGAAGATCGGCTAATTCCAATTCAGTTCGGATGATTTCAATATCAGCCAGAGGGTCTACGCGGTTATAAACATGGATCACATCTTCGCCAGAGGCGGACCCGCCTTCGGCGGGAAAGACACGGACGACGTGAGCGATGGCGTCTACTTCACGGATATTAGCCAGAAACTTATTGCCCAGACCCTCGCCTTGCGCGGCCCCGCGCACTAGGCCGGCGATGTCTATGAATCCAATAGTCGTATATATCTTTTTGGCTGATTTAGAAAAAGCGGCGAGCACATCGACGCGTTCATCAGGTACGGCAACCACGCCCACATTCGGCTCGATGGTGGTGAAAGGATAGTTTTGAATATCAACTTGTTTGTTTGTGACAGCCTTAAAAAGGGTGGATTTTCCGACATTGGGTAGCCCGACAATTCCGATTGATAGTGACATGTGTAGAATTTTGCGCGCGGGTCATCGCAATCTTGATGACCAACGCGCCCTTCGGGTTTGCTAAATTTCTTTGTCGCAAGCTCCAGTCCTCACCTCATCTTAGCACTTGTACGTTTCGGTTCGGGCTTCGCGTGCTCCTCGAACTTGGGCAAACGCAAGAATTCTCCAAGCATAGCTGAAAAAATGCAAAAAACCAAGGATTTAGCGGCTTGCAATATCCTGTGGTTATGGTACAATTAGGCAATTAGGTTAGGTACCTTTACAACCTCGATAGCCCTAGCGAAAAGTCTCTTAATTTCGGAGATTCCTCGCTATGGCTATCATTTCGGTGGCCCCCTAGCCCACAGGCAACATGCTACCCTTCGGGAGTAGCGCTCCATAGGAGAACCTATGAGCACCATCGAGGCCGAGACGAGCACGTTCGGACAGGCCGCGCACACGCTGACCATCATCGGTCAGCAGCAACCGACGGCGGAGGACCTCAAGGTTCTTCACGACGGCTACCTGGCGGATCTGATCCGAGCGATCAAGAATGGTACCGTGCCCGTGCGCGAGGACTTCCAGAAGACCCTCGGTCTCCGTCCGGAGTTCCAGGTCTGGAAGACCGTCGTCCTCGGCCGACACAAAACGGTGGACGCCTACCGAAAGTCCATCAAGGCCCAGGGTCGCCAGGTTGGCGACTACGCCAACCAACTGGCCGACAAGACTCCCATCAGCGGAACGCAGGTCGAGGTCGACCTGGTCCGAGCCAGCGCCCGCCAGCTTGGCTTCAAGGGCAACGCCCGTTACGATGCGATCGTCGAGCGTGCCCAGAGCTACGGCCTGGAGAAGTGCATGGCTGAAGCTGGTCTGGCACTGGCGGATCAGTATCCTGACCAGCCCTCCGGCGACAACGCCATCGCCATGGATGCGATCACCGACTTGGGCGACGACCTGCGCATCTTCAACGTCAACCACGTCCTCGGCGAGCGCCGGCTGGGCACGTGCCACGGCCGCCCGGACAGCGTGTACGATCCCGACCACGTTTTCGTCTGGGTTCTCCCTCGCAAGCAACAGTTCTGGGCACTTAGTTTCTCGGGTCGCTGACCTGGGGAACTAAGCCCTTAGACTTCCGCGCCAAAAACGGCGTAACGCACTGAGCTGCGCGTCAGCAGCTTACGGCCCGCATCCACCAGGGGTGATTGCGGGCCTTTTCAATTCTTAAACTTTTGATAGACTTATGTTGAAAGTAGGTGAATAGTGGGCGATCACGGTTGCCTGCTACCGAACTTAGTATCCATGCTTCGAGAAAATATAAACTCTATTTAATTAAATCGCACAGTTTCCAGACATCACCGGCGCCGATAGTGAGGATGATTGATCCGTGAGGAATATTTTTTTTGATATATTCGGCGGCATCGGGAATGGTTGGCGTATACACAACCTGTGATCCATTCTTTTTAATCTCTTCAACAACAGCTTCTGTCGAAATAGTGCCGGTAACTTCGCGGGCGGAAGGATAGATATCGAGTACCAGAGTCAGGTCGGCATCGCTAAACGCTCCGCCGAATTCTTTCAGAAATGCCTTGGTGCGCGTGAACGTGTGCGGATGAAACACCGCGACAATCTGCTTATCTTTGTATTTATTTCGCAAGGCACGCAAGGTGGCGATTATTTCCGTAGGGTGATGGCCATAGTCATCGAGGATGATATATTTCTCGCTGGGGATGACTTCCATGCGTCGCTTTACGCCTTTGAAATCTTTAAGCGCCTGCTGGATATTCTCCGGTGAAATTCCCAGCTTCAAAGACATAATGACACTGGCGGCGGAATTGAGGATATTATGCTTTCCGTAGACATTCAAGGTGATGGTGATAATGTTATGATCCTTATGGCGGAGAGTATACGTATTTAAATCTTCAGAGACGTTAGCAATGCGGTAATCTGCTTCCGGACCCGTCTGCGTAGGCAGACCCGCTTGTGCAGGCAAGTCAAAACCATAACTGATCTTGTTCCCTTCGAGTTCCTTCATAAGTGTCCGTGTGATCCGGTCATCGTAGTTGTATACGACGAATCCGCCCGTCTCGAGCGTGCGCTTCAGGAAATCCCGAAAAGTGGCGGAGTAATGCGCGAGGTCGGTAAAAAAATCCGGATGATCAAAATCGATATTCGTCAGAATCACATTGGCCGGCGAATAATACTGGAATTTATTTTGATACTCGTCAGCCTCAAAGACAAAATATTTCGGGTGTTTAACCTCTTCTCCATTGAGGGTTTCCGCCACGGTGCCAGTGAGGGTAATAGTCTCGCGATTCGTCTGCATAATCGTACCAAGCATGGAGGTAGTGGTGGTTTTCCCGTGACTGCCACAGATAGCGACCGAGGTAAGTTTTTTGGAAATTTCACCGACCGCTTCCGGATAAGAAATCATCGAAAGGCGCATCAGTTTTGCCTGGGAAACTTCGGGATTGCGATCATTGTAGGCAGTCGAGATGATGACTAGATCGGGATTGGCATGTTCGAGGTGGGCCGGATCGAATCCGTCATAGTATGTGATTTCGTTATTTTTCAGCTGAATTTCAGTAAAAAAATGCTCATTGGTGTCTGAACCGGATACTTGATAGCCAAGCTTCTTTAAAAGAACGGCGAGGGAAGACATGCCTGTACCCTTAATTCCTACCATATAGATGTTTTTAACGTTGTTATCGAACATATGTACCTCTTTATAAAACTGCTATAGTATATAAGAAAACATGACAACCGTAAATCCTCACACTCATTGGGCATTTGTTTCTAGCAACGGCGTAAGCTGGTTGCTTTTTCATGGATATGTATTGTGGTACAAGCTTAAATTAATGGCAGAGCTGTGCGAAACTCTAGCCGTAGATGCCCAATGAGTGTGAGGATAAACCCAGACATATTTCGAAGTTATGATATCCGCGGCATCTATAACCGTGATTTTGATGTAAGTTTTGCGGAGGAGTTTGGCAACAAGGTAGCCCTGGCGCTTCAGGCGAAGACACTTGTGATTGGCCGCGACAGGCGCGTCAGTTCCGATGCGCTCGAAAAAGCTCTAGTCCAAGGCGTTATTCTTGCGGGTGTGCGCGTGCTGGAGATCGGGGAGTGCACAACACCGTCATTTTACTATTCGGTGCACGCCAAGCAGAGTGAGGGTGGCATTATGATTACCGCTTCTCATAATCCTCAAGAATATAACGGTTTTAAAGTGGTAGGCCCCGATGGAAATATTATAGGCGGCGACCAACTGCGGATGATATACCTGAACACCGCATCGAGTCGTGCCGGCGCGGGCGCGGTTGAAGCCTACGATGGGATTGGGGAATATGCAAAAACCGTTTCGCGGATCGGTGGAAGCGCCGAGAACACCTTTGCCATAGGCGTTAATGGTCCTCGAGCTAATGAAAAGATTCTCAATAAAATAGGCGAGAAAACAGCCCTACTTATTCAGAAAAGCAATGGATCAGGCCTGGAAGTTTCATTTGACGGTGATGCTGACAGAATTTCATTTTTCGATCGTCGAAAAAGGGTTGATGCTGATTTCATCGCTCTTCTCGTTATTATGAGTAGGGGCTATAAAAAAATTATCTATGATTTCCGATGTTCACGCGCAGTGCGAGAACAGTTTGAAAAACTGGGCATTACCGCGATTCCAGCAAAAGTTGGCCGCCTGAATGTTTATGAGAATATGAGAAATTATGATGCTGATTTCGGGTTTGAAATTACCGGCCATTTTTATCTTAAAGATTTCAATTATCTTGAGTCACCGGAAACCGTTCTACTATGGGTTCGGCAGATTATTCAAAAAGAAGGCAAGAATTTGGGAGAGTTAATAAAGCCGTATGACCGATACTTTAGATCAGGCGAACTTTCATATCCTCTGAATTCCCGCGCATTTGCACTTATTGAGGAGCATTACGCGAATGGCCGGATTAATAGAGACGATGGAATTCTCATTGAATATGATGATTGGTGGTTCAATCTTCGCGCCTCAAACACCGAGCCGGTGATGCGGCTGGTGGTTGAGGCAAAAAACGTAGAGCTCCTGAACCACAAGGTCCAAGAGCTCGAAGCCATGCTGAAGCACTAGGGTCTTAGTCCGCTTCGCGATCGCGGAATCTCCGAAGCCGGAAAGCTTCATATCCGGACTGGACGGCGATCACGGCTGCAGTTTCTTCTTTCTCGCTGTCCCTGCCGTCTTTGCAGTACCGGACCATGATCTCCTTGACGCGCGTGTCTTCACCCCGCTCCTCCTCGAACTGGCGGATGGCCTTTTCGAGATATTCTGGCAGCTCACCGCGCACGAATACCTTACTTATCAACTCGGCTCTCATGCTACACCCCCATCCTTGCCTTTATGTCGGCAAGGTTTGTGCTGGCAATCAGCCTAGCTTTTTCTTCTGACTTTCGCAACACATCCATGACATACCCGGGATCTGCTTTAAGTTGCTGATATTTATCCTGTATTGGCTTGAGGAAGTTGACGACGACTTCGGCGAGGTCATTTTTGAAATTGACATAGGATTTACCGGCATATATAGTCTCAATTTCTCCAACCTGTTCGCCGGAAAGAAGCGAGTAGATCGTAATCAAGTTGGAAATTGCGGGCTTCCGCGCTTCATCGAAGCGGACTTCTTTTTCCGAGTCGGTGACGGCCCGCTTGATTTTACCGCGAATGGTATCGGCGTCATCTGAAAGGGCAATGCCATCATCACCCGTTTTAGACATCTTTTGGGTGGCATTCTGGAGCGACATAATACGGGCGCCATCGGTGATTTTGGGTTTTACCGGCTCAAAAGTTTCGCCACCTGTCCGGCCAGGAAAAAGGTGATTAAATTTCTTTGCGATTTCATTGGTTACATCGATATGAACAAGTTGATCTTCCCCAACCGGCACCATATTGGATTTATATACGAGGATATCTGCGGCCATAAGGACAGGGTAGGCCAAGAGCGCTAGATTATTTTGGTAGCTCTTTGCTCTATTTTGAGTCAGGGCAATCTCCAGCCCTTCATTCTGCACTGGCCTTGTTTCTATATTAAGAGTTGCTTCTTCAACTTGTTTAACCTTTTCCTTGTAGTTGGGGAGTCGGTCCAACCAGCCCACTGGTGTGATGGTATTGAACAGCCATGCAAGTTCGGTATGCTGGGGAACTTTAGATTGGCGGATGAGGAGCGATTTCGCGGGATCGATGCCCGCGGCTAGGAAATCAGTGACTGCGCTCATGACTTGATCTTGATATGTCTGGGGATCATACGGCGTAGTGATGCCGTGATAATCTACGACGGCGTAAATGGCCTGGTCGGCGCCGTGCTGTAATTCAACCCAATTCTTAATAGCGCCCAGGTAGTTGCCCAGGTGCAGTTTGCCCGATGGTCGAATGCCAGAGAAGATTTTCATGAATATAGGATAGCGGAAATTATGAACTTTTGCCAGTTGCTTTATGCGGAAGGAAGAATAGAATAGTTTATATGGAAAATCAACCACCTCAAGGATCGTTTCAACCCGGACCCGCATCGAACTTAAGTGCCATCGTATTAACTGCAGCTATCACCGCCCTTGTCGTCGCTAGCTCAATGTATTTCATCATGCGCGATGATTCAGATACTGGTGATCTAGACGATGCAACACCAACACCATCAGCTTCCGTATCGAGTGCTCCAAGCAATTCTCCCGTTTCCACTATATCTACAGTCGCCTGGAAGACATATGTGAATACGCAGTATGGGTTTGAAGTAAAGCATCCAACTCATTGGGAAGTTCTCGATGATTCAATTCCCGCTCAAGTAAAGTTGGCACTCCGAGATAAAAAATATAGTGGGAACATCGAGTGGCCAGGATTAGATATCGTTACGGGTACTCCAGGAGATTATCAGGGCACGCAGGGAGATTTTAAGGGTGCGCTAGCGAGCAAAATATTTCCTGAACCGATAAATGAGGCGCGAGAATCTCCTATAAGAATCTACTTTGATCTCAATGGAAAAAGAATTTATGCAAGTTGTATTGTATACAATACAAACGAAACACTCGCACTGTGTAACCAAATTCTCTCCACCTTCAGATTTACGAAATAGGAAGGAACCAGAACGTAGGATGTTGTTCTTAGTTCGAGGCAAAAGGCGAGTACTGAGCGAGGCGTATGCATATACGTCGAGCGAAAACGGAACCTTTTAACAAAGAAATGAGAGCAATCGTTGCGACAAAAAAACCGGATAAGCCCCTAAGGTTGCGGGCTTCCGGTTTTTTTTGCAGACACGTTCTGAATTAGACTTCGATGATTACAGGGAGAACCATCCCGCACCATCGCCTTCGGCGAGTTACGGGACAAGTCGGCCGTCTACACCTCTATTATCACCGGTAAGACCATTGGACGACGCTCCGTTTTCTGGAACAGAAACTGGCCGATGTCGTCGCGGA
>ERZ1292625.747-Hain-H41-01um-R1-747-length-44639-cov-7_pt1 | contig 25757 bp, 30 predicted proteins | sample MGYA00564400_ERZ1292625 | MGnify/ENA primary metagenome ERZ1292625 (study PRJEB36523, sample SAMEA6512639) | groundwater metagenome | collected 2019-01-08 | study: AquaDiva: Metagenomics assemblies of 32 groundwater samples | reverse complement strand
ATCCGTGAAAGAAGCAACGGGTCGGAAGTCGATGAATAGGGCGACAATGATCATGACGATAGACGAGAGCACGTTCCTCACCAGGTCAGCGACGACGTGACCCGTGAGGACTGCGGAGCTCAGGATGGGAAGTGATTTGAGGCGATCGATGATGCCTCTCTGGACGTCAGTGGCTACAGAGAGGGAAGTGGTCGTGGCTCCAAATGCTGCAGTTTGAATAAGAATACCAGCGACGAGGAAGTTCACATATGAGGTTCCTCCGGTGTCGATCGCCCCACCGAAGACATAGCGGAAGAGCAGCATGAACATGATTGGCTGCATCACGATGGACAGAAGCTGATCCATGTTGCGGAAGATGTGTCTGAGACTCCTCTGAATCAGTACGAAGGAATCAGAAAATCCAGACACGAAAGCAGAGTGATGCTTGGCGTTCTCTTCTTTGGGTATTGAAAGCAACGTGTCGTTCATATGCGTGTATGTTATGATTTTGCACTCTCAGCCTGCTCAAGTGTCGCGGCGTGACCAGTAAGGCGAAGGAATACGTCATCGAGTGTAGGCTTTTGTATCGACATTGACTCTATAGCGATGTTTGCGCCGCTTACGGTATCGAGGATTTTCTTGACGTCTTCTACGCCACCCTCGATAGGTATAACGAGTACATGGCGGTCGTCTTGTTCGACAATCGAACCGGAACCATTGATCTTGAGGGCCTTGTCAGCATCCTCAGGACGGGAAAATACGAGTTCGAGTCTGTCGCTACCGACTTTTGCCTTGAGCTCGTCGGCTGTCCCCTCGACTATCACTCGACCGTGATCAATCACTGCAATCCGGTCGGCAAGCTTGTCCGCTTCTTCGAGATATTGGGTGGTGAGAAGGATAGTTGCCCCGTCCTTCATGAGGCGTTCGATAACATTCCACATGGCTATTCTCGAGCGAGGATCGAGACCGGTAGTTGGTTCATCGAGGAAAAGTACTGGAGGTGTTGCGACGAGAGAGAGGGCAAGATCGAGCCTCCTCTTCATGCCGCCGGAATATGTCTTGGCAATCCTCTTGCCGGCATCGACGAGGTCGAACTGCTCCAAGAGCTTCTTTGCCCTGCGAGTGCTCTCTTCTAGTCCGAGGTGGTAGAGCCTTCCCATCATGATGATGTTCTCTTCGCCGGTGAGGTATTCATCGATGGCAGCGTATTGCCCTGTGAGACCGATGAGACTGCGTACTTTGCGGGAATCCTTTACCACGTCGAAGCCTTCTACGTATGCGTTACCTCCAGTAGGTTTGAGGAGGGTAGAGAGGATGCGTACGGTCGTGGTCTTGCCGGCGCCGTTTGGTCCAAGGAGTGCAAGCATCTTGCCCTTGGGCACTGTAAGATCGAGTCCCTCAAGGACTTTGAGATCCTTGAAGTTTTTCTTGAGACCTTTCACTTCTATCGAGTTTTTTGTAGAGGTGGTTGCCATACTAGTGTGTGTCTATTTATATCATATCGAGGTGCGACTCGACTATTGTTGAACGTCAAAAATTGTGGTAGAAACATTACCTTTTTGATCGCATACTTCTTGTCTATTTGTATATCGCGATTTACGCTGCATATACTTTATTTTTTCTGCGGAGACGGTGGGATTCGAACCCACGAGGGAGTTTCCCCCCTAACACCTTAGCACGGTGCCGCTTTCGACCACTCAGCCACGTCTCCGTATATTATATTTTATCTTGAACTCCTCTCTTTTGTAACCCTTCTTACATTCTTTTTCTAGCATTCGAGCTTCTTTTTCCGATGTGCAAGCCATGGATTCTAGAAGTACAAAAGGTCTTTTTGATCGGATTGAAGGCGTCTGTCCCGAATTGTGTTCGGCAAGCCTTCGCTGCATATCGTTGGTTTTACCGATATACAAACTTTCGTCTTTTGTACTTTTTAGAATGTACACGTAATGCATAGTTTGGAATTTTAATGTACTCATGCCGCTTTCGACCCCTGCCTGCCGGCAGGCAGGACTCAGCCACGTCTCCAGTTCCGCCATTCTTGCACAAAACCGTATATTTATCAAAAATCACACTCTGTTGCATACCATATATATCGGCTGTACAATGGAGCCATTAATCAGCCAACACGCATTTGCACACATATATGAACCCAGATACCACGCAGAACCCAGCGCCTACACCAGCACAGGAACCTACTCCTACTCCAGCGCCAGCTCCCGAATCAGTCGCTGCGCTGCCTCCGAAGCACAATACCCTCATGGCAGTACTTGCGTACATTGGTCCGCTTGTTCTCGTTTCGTACCTTACTGCTAAGGATGATTCATTTGTTAAGTTCCATATCAAGCAAGGACTTGTCCTTCTCGTGATTGAAGTCATCGTCTGGGTGATCGTTCGCATGATCTGGATGCTCTGGCCGGTTGGGCAGATCGTACATCTTGTAGTATTCATCCTCGCCATCGTCGGTATCGTCAATGTTCTGAAAGGCAGGGAGAAGGCGCTGCCGTTCGTCGGGTCATTTGCAGCGCACTTTAAGATATAGTCCGTGAAGACCGTCACCGATACAGCTCGCATCGAAGCCCTCTTCGCCCGCGCCACGGTGACGGATATCTTGCCGACCAAGGACGCGTTCACCGCGCGCCTCCTTTCTGGTGAGAAGCTCAGGATGTATATCGGTTTTGATCCTACGTTCACCTCGCTCCATCTCGGTCATGCCAAAAACCTCATGTTTCTGGAAGAGCTCCGTCAGCTCGGCCATGAGGTCATCGTACTTTTCGGTGACTTCACTGCACAGATCGGAGATCCGAGTGACAAGGCGGCAACGAGAAAGCAGCTCACTACAGAGGATGTGAAGAGAAATGTCGCCGGTTGGGTCAAGCAGGTCAAACCACTCCTTGATTTTGATGCCGCGGAAAACCCTGCGGTCATCAGATACAACTCAGAGTGGCTCTCAAAGCTTTCATTCTCTGATGTCGTCAGCCTCGCTTCAAACTTTACTGTCCAGCAAATGTTGGAGCGTGATATGTTCCAGAAGCGCCTCAAGGAGAACAACCCGATTCATGTTCATGAGTTCATGTATCCACTTATGCAGGGATATGACAGCGTTGCCATGGATGTGGATGCTGAGCTTTGTGGTACGGATCAGATTTTCAATGCGCTCGCCGGCCGTACACTCATGAAGCGCCTCAAAGACAAGGAGAAGTTCGTGGTCGCCCTCAATCTCATCGCCAACCCTAAAACGGGTGAACTCATGTCCAAGTCAAATGGTACTGGGGTTTTCATAGACCAGTCGCCGAATGAGCTGTTCGGCTCGCTCATGGCTTTGCCGGATCCGATGATAGAGCCTTTGTTCCTCAACTGTACGCGTATTCCTATGGAAGAAAAAGATGCCCTCATGGCACTCGGTCCACGCCTCGCCAAAGCTCGGGTTGCATCTGATATTGTGAAGCGTTTCCATGGCGAGAAGGCCGCCGTTGATGCTGAACAGGCATTCGAGAATACCTTTGCCAAAGGTGGTGTGCCAGAAGATATTCAGGAAGTGAAGTTTGCTTCAGGTGACGTACTTTCAGACGTACTTGTGAAGGCGGGTATCGTGCCGTCAAAAGCAGAGTGGCGCCGACTGATCGATGGTGGCGGTATCAAGACCGAGGATGATACCAAGATAACTGATCCGCATTTCCTGCCCAAGGAGACGATGGTGCTCAAGATAGGGAAGCGTAGGTTCGTGAAGATTGTTGTGTCTTAATCACATGGTTTATCTTGAGAAGCCAGATACATTTTCACCCGCATTTGAAGTCGCGAGTTGTTTTTTTGAGCATGATGGGGAGATCCTCTTGTTGCATAGGAATGACGGGCTCGGCGAAAAAGATACGTGGGGAGTCCCTGCGGGTAAGATAGAGATCGGCGAGGAGGCGGCAGAGGCAATAATCAGGGAAGCCCGGGAAGAGGCCGGCATCATCATCGATTCACCCGATCTGACATTTTTTAAAAAAGTGTATGTGAAATATCCGGACAAAGACTTTGTGTTTCATATGTTCCACTTTCCTTTGAAGGAAAAGCCAGTCATCACTATCAATGACGAGAGCAAGGCGTTCACGTGGATGAAGCCGGCCGAAGCATTGAATCTCAATCTGATCCAGGATGAGGATGCCTGCATCAATCTTTTTTATTTCCAGTAGCCTAGGATGTGCTTTTGAAATCATGCTAGAATCATAGGAGGAAGATTATACATCTAATAACATCACTCATATGAACAAAGGCAATTCAACAACCAATGCAATCCTCGTTATCTTGCTTGTGATCGTGGTGGCATTCGCTGTCTGGTATATGACCATGCGCACAGCCACAGCTCCTGTAGAAGATGGTGCAAATATCGAGCTTAATCTCGGAGGTAGCAGTGGTCAGGAATAAAATAAACGAGGTAGGCTTTCTGTGAGCTGGTCAGTGCGCGAGTGAAAGTGCTCGTACATTCTCAAATCCGACACCTTTGAGTGTTTTTATAGCTTCATGCACGGTACTTCCTGTGGTGATCACATCGTCAATGATGAGTACGGGGGCTTTTCGAGCCGCTATATCTTGGTAGTTCAACCTTTCCAGTACCTCATGATCGATACTAAAGATTCCTCGAGCGCTTTCTAGGCGGTCTGCACGCCCCTTGAGCGTTTGTCTTGCTGCGTGCTGGGTGCGTATGAGCAGGTTTTTCTCAAAAATAAAAGATCCGCTTGACTCAATTTTTGCGAGCCGCTCCACTTCATCAATCAGTAACTCGCATTGATTGTATCCGCGTTCACGCCGTCGACGGGGAGTGATAGGAACAGGTACGATAAGGGTTTTCTTGAGATTTTCTGGGGTCGTGGCAGATTGGTGCTCTTGTAGTATCATCCGCAACAACGCATATCCGCCTAGCTGTATCGCCCATGGTGACTTCTTGTACTTTATACTCCACACTAGCTTCGAAACACGTTCGTCCTGATAGGCGAACACTGATCGTGCGCCCGGCAAGGGAAGTGCGAGGCCAGAAAAATCAGGGGCTGGCGGGAGTGACAGGTATGCATCCTTTGGAGAGTATGACAAAAGCTCCTGTTCTGCTGGGGAAAGAGGGAACAGGGCATCCAGTATTATTTTGCCTATACGTAACCCGAATCTTGTAGGGGTCATGAGTCGAGCATAGCAGGGGCATATGATGAAATGATGAAGATAGCGGAAATACGCGCTTTTCTAGAATTCTCACAGGTTTCCTTCTTTGCTTCTTTCCATATATAATACCTCTATGGCCCTGTTTTCCTCATTTTTCAAAAAAGAATCAAGTGTATTGGGCATAGATATCGGGTCATCTGCTATCAAAATCATACAGATCAAGAAGAAGCGTGGTCGTGCCGTCCTGGAAACCTATGGTGAGCTCGCACTCGGACCGTACGCAGGTATCGAGGTTGGTCGTGCTGCCAGCGTTCCGGGTGACAAAATTGTCGAGGCAATCAAGGATATTCTCAGAGAATCCAAAACGACAACGAGCCTTTGTGGCATCGCCCTGCCGCTCTCGTCGAGTTTGATTTCCTTCATATCCATACCTCCAGTTCCAGAGAAGCAGATGGCAGATGTTATCGCCATCGAAGCGAGGAAATATATACCGGTTCCTCTCAATGAAGTTTTGCTCGACTGGTCAGTTATACCCAAGGAGGATGCATATGTATCTGATGATGAGGCGGCCAAGCCAGAGAAGCAGGGTAGTGATGTGCTCGTCGTCGCAATACACAATCAATACATCAGCGACTATCAATCCATCATGGCGGGAAGCGGACTCATGCCGAGCTTCTATGAGATCGAGATATTCAGCTCGATACGCGCAGTGATTGATCAGGGTATCAATACGGTCATGATCGTGGATATGGGAGCACGATCCACCAAACTTTACATCGTCGAACGTGGCATATTGCGTGCCTCGCACATCATCAACAAGGGTAGCCAGGACATCACCCTCGCTCTTTCGAAAGCTATGACCATCACTGTTAATGAAGCGGAGACGCTCAAGCGCACGCACGGCCTCAAAGGTGGTCCAGAGTACAAGGAGCTCACTGAAATCATCACCGTTAATCTTGATTATGTATTCTATGAGGCCAATGCAACTCTGCTCAACTATCAAAAGAAATTCGGCAAGAACGTGAGCAAAGTTGTCCTTACGGGCGGGGGAGTGCTTCTCAAAGGCTTCACTGATCTAGCAAAAATCAGCTTCCAGACCGACGTGGTATATGCTGATCCGTTCTCCAAACTCGAAACTCCAGCATTTTTGGCAGAAGAATTCGCGCAAGCGGGCCCTGAATTTGCTGTTGCCATCGGCGCAGCGCTTCGTAGGCTTTCAGAGATCGAGTAGTCTCGTTATACACAACCGCTCTTGCGGCCTTTCTGATATACTTAGGAGTAAATGGAGACAAGATTCCAAACCTCGTTCATACCGAAGAAGCCCCTCATGCCTGTCGGCGGACTCAATACTCCTACGCCACGCCGTCATACTTCGAGCCTATTCATGACGCTCGCAGTGTTTCTCTTCATTGCTTCGCTGGCCTCAGCTGGTGGTATGTATTTCTGGAAATCTGTTCTCCTCTCATCTCAGGAGGGATACAAGATCCAGCTCGCGGAAAGGGAGAAGCAGTTCAATGCTGACCTGATCGAAGAGCTCAAGCGTCAAAATGTCAAAATCGATCTCGCAAAAGGGCTCCTCAAGAACCATATGGCTATGTCACAAATATTTGACATCGTCGGCCGCCTGACGATTGAGAGTGTCCGATTCTTGAGTATGGATGTTTCTTCTGGTGTTGAGCCAGGCGAAGGCGTCAAAGTATCTATGAAGGGATATGGCACGAGTTTCAGTGCAGTCGCTTTCCAGTCTGATGTACTGGGTCAGTTGGAAGAATATGGCCTCCGCAAAATCGTCAAGAACCCGATTTTGTCGGACCCAGCTCTTGATGGCAACGGTACAGTCTCGTTTGGATTTTCTGCAACGATTGACCCGGTCAACCTGTCGTATGAGAAGAGCATAGCACCAGCCACAGAGGACGAATCATCTGTTCCGACAGGAACACCATCACAGTAATATCATGAACCGCAACGTCACCGCTACAATCCTCGTCGTATTGGCCATCGGCATCTATATGACTTTTACGCGCGCCAAGTTGGCAGAAGTCACTGCGGTCCGTAAGGTCAATGATCAGTACCTTTCTGCAATAGACAACGCTGATAAGTTGGTCAAGAAGAGGGATGCGGTGCTCAAAGAGTACAGTGCTCTCTCAGAAGATGATCGTGAGCGTCTCGACAAGATGATTCCGAACACTGTCGATAATATCAGGTTGATCATCGATCTTAATAGTGTCGCTTTGCGCCATGGATTCTCATTGCGCAATATTAAAGCCGTTGCCTCAACAGCATCTAGGCAACAGAGTTCTATTCCGCCTCAGCAGAATTCTCTGCAAGGAGGTTCCACAGCCTCAGCTTCGATACCAACACCGACTCTCGATACGGTTGCGGTATCATTTAGCGTTTCTGCGCCATACCAGCAATTCATAGACCTTCTGCACGACCTTGAAGCGAACCTCCGCATCATGGATGTAAGTCACTTGACCGTATCTGCAGGACAGAATGGAGTGTACGACTTCAATGTGGAACTCAGGACCTATTGGCTTCGCCAACAATAATATTCTGCCATGAAGACTCAATCAAGCTCAAAAAAATCACTCATAGGAATCGCAGTTATATTCGGCGCACTGGCGATCGGCTACTTCTATTTTGCTGGAGGCTCAGAGTCGCCCGCATCTGGGTCATTGCTCCAATCTCAGGCAAATCCTGAGGCCAACGCTGTTAGTTCGCGCATCTTGAGCTTACTCCGTCAGGTGGGTGAACTTGAGATAGATACGTCGATATTCAACGAACCAGCGTTCCAGACCTTGGTTGACTATTCTGTTGCTATCCCATCGGTAGATGTGGGTAGGCCAAATCCATTTGCGCCGATACCAGGAGTTCCAAGTGCGCCGGCAAGCGGGGGAGCGCAGTAAGGAATAATCCTTATGTCAGTACTCGATATCCTCCTACAGAAGAACCTAATCACAAAAGACGATATCCGCGAAGTGCGCAAGCAAACTTCGGCCGGAGCGTCTCTTGAGGATGCACTCATTGCGCGCGGCGTGAAGCCCGACGATGTTATTGCTGCGCGTGGAGAATTCTTGAACATACCAGTACGCGCTGTCGCCGAAGGTTCGGTGCCTTTTGATGTGCTCGAATATATACCGGAGGAGTCCGCCGCCCACTATCATTTTGCCCCTGTGGGCATGGAAGACGGCACTCTCTTGGTTGGAGTGGTTGACCCTGACAATATGGAGGCGCGTGATGCTCTCAACTTCTTGGCTTCCAAGAAAAATATCCCGTACAAGGTTTTTCTGATTACTGCAGATGACTTCCAGAAGATCATGGAGATGTACAAGGGTATTACGGGAGAAGTTTCCAAGGCCTTGAATGAACTTGAGAGCGAGCTTTCAGTAGATATCAATGATGGTATCAAGAAAGAAGATCTTACAGCCCAGAAGGGCGGTGAGAAGGGGAAGAGTGGCACCGAGGAGACTCTCATCATCGAAGATGCTCCAGTGGTCAAGATCGTGGCGACTATCGTCCGCTACGCGGTAGAGGGTGAAGCATCCGACGTGCACATAGAGCATATGCGCGACAAGATACGCGTGCGTTTTCGCGTGGATGGCGTGCTCAACACATCCCTTATTTTGCCTCCCCAGGTTCATTCTGCGGTCGTCGCTCGTATCAAAGTGCTCTCCAACATGCGTCTCGATGAGAAGCGTAAACCACAAGACGGACGCTTCTCGGCGCGTATCGACGGGCGTCGTATTGATTTCCGTGTTTCTACATTCCCGTCATACTATGGTGAGAAGGTCGAAATGCGTATTCTCGATCAGGCTAAGGGAGTCAAAACTCTCGATCAGATAGGCCTCTCCGAGAAGAACTTGGTGACGCTCCGCGAAGCAATCAACAAGCCATACGGTATGATACTCGTCACTGGTCCTACTGGTTCAGGAAAGTCTACGACCCTGTATTCGATATTGAGTGAAGTTGATCGAGAAAGTTATAACGTACTTTCCCTCGAAGATCCGGTGGAGTATCAGATGGAAGGTGTGAGCCAGTCACAGGTCAGACCAGAGATCGGATATGACTTCAGCTCGGGTCTGCGTACGACCTTGCGTCAGGACCCCGACATCATCATGGTGGGAGAGATCCGCGATAAGGAGACCGCACAGCTCGCCGTGCAGGCGGCATTGACGGGTCACCTTGTATTTTCGACACTCCACACCAACAATTCTGCTGGTGTCGTTCCGCGCCTCATCGACATGGGAGTCGATCCGTATCTGATAGCGCCGACTCTGATCCTCGCAGTAGCTCAGCGTCTCGTGGGCCTACTTCCACCAGGAAGTGGGGAACCTGTGCCTGTAGAGGGCAGTATCAAGATGATGATAGACAAACAGTTTGCCGACCTGCCAGAACAGTACAAGAAAGAGATTCCATTCACGGATACTTTGTATAAAATCAAGCCTACACCGGAGCTTCCAAAGGGTACTCGCGGCCGTATGGCGGTCTTCGAAATGTTTGCCATGGACAAAGATATCGAGAAGGCGATACTCACTACACCTACCGAGACTGAGATCCTCAAGATTGCTCGCTCCAAGGGCATGCTTACCCTCAAAGAAGATGCGCTCATCAAAGCTTTCAACAAAATAATTCCGCTCGAAGAGGTAAATAAGCTATAATATCCCCATGGCAGAACCAACCCCTTCAAACAAAAAGATACTTCTCGTTGATGACGATAGATTTTTGCTCGATATGTACGCTATCAAGTTCTCCAAAGCGGGGTATGAGGTCAAAACCGCTGATTCGACTGATTCCGCTCTCAAACTCATTCGCGATGGGTATATCCCTGATGTCATGCTCTCTGACATTGTGATGCCAGGCATGGATGGTCTCGAGCTCATATCGGCTATCCGTAAGGAACGCCTCGCACCTGCCATGACCATGATCATGCTGACCAATCAAGGATCATCTGACGATATATCCCGCGCCAAGAAGCTCAATGTCGACGGATATGTGGTCAAGGCGACGACTATCCCGTCGGAAGTGCTCACTGAGGTGGAGAAGATTACTACGAGTAAAAAACTCTAATACACATGGATTACAAAAAAGAGATTGAAGAATTGGTGAACTTGATACTCAAGGAGGGTGCTTCTGACTTGCATCTTTCCTCAGGACGCACGCCGATCATCCGTGTATCGGGCAATCTGATACCATTGGTCAAGAAGCCGGTGCTCGCAGACGCTGATATGAAGGGTTTTCTCAATGTGTTTCTCGGTGCTCCACATAAAGAACTTCTCGAGACACAAAAAGATGTCGATTTCTCATATAGTATGACCCATGCCCGCTTCCGCGGCAATGCGTACTACCATCAGGGTGTACTTTCTATAGCACTCCGTCTCATCCCTAAGGCTATCCGCACACTCTCGGAGCTCAATCTTCCGCCTATCCTAGAATCATTCACCCGAAAACAGCAGGGATTCTTCTTGGTGGTAGGTCCTATCGGACAAGGAAAGACGACGACATTAGCAACCTTGGTCGAAATGATCAATCAGACCCGCACCGAACATATCCTCACCATCGAAGATCCGATCGAGTATCTGTTCGATTCTAAGAAGTCTATCATCGACCAGCGCGAGATCCGCTTCGATGCGCCGGATTTCGCTAATGCCCTCACCGCTATGTTCCGTCAGGATATCGATGTCTGTATGGTGGGAGAGATGCGTGATACAACCACGATCGCTACTGCCGTTACCGCTGCCGAGACAGGTCACCTTGTTTTCTCGACACTTCATACCAACAACGCAGCCCAAACTATCAACCGTATTATCGATTCTTTCCCCCCAAATCAGCAAGACCAGATCCGCATCCAGCTCGCCGGATCACTCACTGGTATATTCTCTCAGCGCCTCGTTCCACGTATATCAGGCGGTCTTATTCCTGCATATGAGCTTCTTATCAATAACAGCGCAGTCTCCAACTTGATCCGTGAGAAGCGTATCCACGAGATCAACACGGTCATCGAAACGAGCTCGCAAGAGGGTATGATTGACATGAACCGTTCGTTGGCGGAGCTGGTTCGCTCGGGAGAAATCACGGTAGAGAGTGCGTATATGAATTCGCTCAATCCGAAGAACCTCGAGCGTATGATCTGATGGTATCGCAGGGAGGGGGTGTATGTATTCTGTGGATGCTATGTCGTGTTTGTACACTACACCTTAGGGTACCGTTCTGCATAGCATCCACAGAATACATACACTCCCTCCCTGCGAACATACAATAAATACGCTATAATTAACTCAACATGCTTTTCAATTATGAAGCCATAGATTCTACCGGAGCGAAGAAAACAGGCTCCATCGATGCGGTCAACGTGGACATCGCCATCGCGTCCTTGCAAAGAAGGGGACTCGTACTCACTACGATCAAGGAGAATGATGCCCCCTCGAGCATCCTCTCGATGAATCTCTCGATGTTCGATCGTGTTTCGACCAAGGATGTCGTGATTTTGTCGCGTCAGCTCGCAACCCTTTTCGAGGCACAGGTCTCGGCACTTCGTATATTCCGTCTTATTGGTGGTGAGAATGAGAACAAGGTCCTCGCCAAGAAGCTCACGGAAATCGCAGATGATCTGCAGGCCGGAAGCTCCATATCCGCTGCTCTCAGCAAACATCCCAAGGTCTTCACAGATTTCTATGTGAGTATGGTCAAGGCGGGTGAAGAGTCCGGTAAGCTTGATGAGACTTTCCAGTATCTTGCTGACTACTTGGACCGTTCCTATGAACTCACCTCCAAGGTGAGGGGGGCGCTCATATATCCAGCATTCGTGGTCATGACCTTCATCACGGTGATGATCCTCATGTTCACCATGGTTATTCCGAAGATCAGCGGGATATTGCTCGAATCCGGTGCTGAAATACCGGTCTATACACAGGTTATCTTGGGTATCAGTAACTTCTTGGTCGAATATGGATTTATCATCCTCGGCATCGCTATCATCGCTGGATTCTTTTTGATTCGTTTCATCCGTACACCAGTGGGTAAGATGGCTTTTGACCGCTTCAAGCTCGGCATCCCGTATATTAGCGGTCTCTACAGAAAGCTTTATCTCTCACGCTTGGCCGACAATATGACGACCATGCTTCTCTCGGGTATTCCGATGGTTCGCTCGCTCGAACTCACCTCGTCGGTTATCAATAACCAGATTTACAAAGATCTCATCGCTGGGTCTGTCGAAGCGGTCAAAGGAGGTAAGACTCTTTCGGAGTCGCTCTCATCAGACCCTCAGGCTATACCGAGTATCATGATCCAGATGATGAAAGTGGGTGAAGAGTCTGGTGAACTCGGCAATATCCTCAAAACAGTTGCTCGTTTTTATAGCCGTGAAGTCGCTACGGCAGTCGACTCCCTGGTTTCCCTCATCGAACCACTCATGATCGTACTCTTGGGCGGGGGAGTGGCAGTGCTGCTCGCATCGGTCCTCGTGCCTATCTACAACATCGCTTCGGCTCAATAAGGTCGCAGTTGGGGTCTGTTTTGTTATCCACAGTACGGTTCAAAGCCCTTATTTCCTGCAATGGTATAATATACTCAACAAACCTTATTGTTCAGAAAAGGGGCGTTATTTATACTATTATTAATTACTAGTAACTTCACATCATGAAAAAGTTCACAAGAGGTTTCACACTCATCGAATTGCTCGTCGTTATCGCTATTATCGGTATCTTGTCATCAGTCGTTTTGGTCTCTCTCAACTCGGCTCGTGCAAAGGGTAAGGATGCTAGGATCGTCTCTGATGTTCAGCAGGTCCGCACAGCTCTCGAGTCTGGCTACAATGGCACAGGATACTCTGATATCATTGGTAACGCGGCTAACGGAACGAACATCCTCGCTACGATTACTGGTTCTTCAGCTAGCGCAAACGCACTCACACAGCTTGTTGCTGATGCTGCTAGCCAGGGAGGAGCTCTCACGATTCGCGTCAACTCAGGTACAGCAAACGTAGTTTCAAGCGTATACGCTATCTACGGACAGCTCGCTTCTGACAACACCAAGTATTTCTGTATCGACTCAACAGGAAAGACCAATCAGGCAGCAACGAACGCAGTCAACGCAAACTGTCAATAATATTGGCACGAGCGCTTGCTTTCACAAAACCCCGCAAGGGGTTTTGTTTTTGGTTCATAAATGGTACATTTGTCTACATGTTTATCGGGAAAATCAGAGGATTCATTAAGAAGACACGCCTAGATCAGGCTATTATTTTTTTCCGGAACAGATCCCTCACATTCCAATTCTTGCTGATCGCTTCTTTTTTATTCCTGGTCTTTTTCCTGGTCTATTTTTCCATCAGCACACTCTCGAGCAGTGATGACCACTTCTTTCATTTCCGCTTTGCGAGTGAGATGGTATCTCAGGGATTTTTCAGCTCCTTTCATGATTTCCAGGCCATATACTTCAGCAAGATGGCTCAAGGAGGGGAGTACTTCGTATATTACAACTTCCTTTTCTACATCGCCGTTCTCCCGTTCACCCTCATAACGCCGTTGTATCTTGGGATAAAGCTCTACGCCGTATTCGCGGCCTCGGTCGCGTTCGCGCTCTTGTTCCTCTGTCTCAAAAAGCTCGATATCAAGAATCCGTTTGTCTGGACGGCCATCATCATCGCCATAACGAACGTATCCTCAATCTGGAGGTTCTTCCTGTCTCGCCCCTATGCGCTCGCCCCGTCGCTCCTGCTCCTGCTCATAGTGTTCTTGTACAAGAGGAACTACGTCGGCGTCTTCTTGGTCACGATGGGGTATTTCTACTGGCATAGCGCTACATTCTTCCTGCCATTTTGTGTTGCGCTCGGCTATTTCATCATAGAGAAATTCTATCGTTCCAAGCCTGATTACAAGAATCTCTTATGTGCTCTCGGTGGAACGGGTGCCGCCTTGCTTCTGGCGTACATCATATCTCCCGGCTTCTTGCTCTACATGAAAGAGATCATATTTGGGACATATACTGAGACGATACTCGGCAACAAAGTCCCTATCACCGAAGGGGCAGAGCTCTATCCAAATGATTTTTTCAACTTTATCCAAGGAAACGCTCTGATCTTCGCAGCCTTCATCACAATGTTTTGTGTGGACATATTCAACTATGTTGCGCTCAAATTCAAGAAGATCACCTCGGGAGAGTATTTATTCTCACGTTCTCAAGAGCGCAAGACTGTACAGACCACCGTATTGATACTGACTGCTCTCTTCTTTCTGGGTACGGTCGCAGTAAGTGGTAGGTTCGGAGATTACTTCACACTTTTTGCGGGCCTTTACATCGCTCTCTCATTCGACTATGTGCGTTCTATCGTCCACATGTCTGGTCCCGCTGTTATCAAGAAAGGCATCTTATTTGGTCTCGGCACAGTCCTCGTCTATCTTTTCATCAGCAACATGCTCTTCTTGCAGGAAAGGATGGCTCGTGGGGCAGGTGCGCATGATTTTTATCAGATAGGTACGTGGCTCGCCCGCAATAGTAATCCTGGTGACGTAGTTTTTGAGACCAACTGGAGTTGGTTCCCGCAGCTCTACTATTACAGCCCACAAAATAGATATAGTTCAGGTCTTGAACCGAGGTTTTCCTACGTGTACGACCCTGAGCTTTACTGGATCTCTGAAAACATATCCAATCGCGGATATATATGCGATCAGCCAAAATGTCCCGATGTCGACGCGCAAGCACTCGAGGCATATGGAGGGAAGGGTGCTGGTGCTGAGAAGTGGGCAGAAACCGAAGGCAACAAGATCGCTGGTACGCTAAAAAATAGATTTGGCGTAAAGTATGTCGTGACTGCAAAACCGTATCTCGCACTCAACTTCATTATGGATCACAACAAGTCTTTTGAACGGAAGATGTACAATGCTGAATACGGATATTCAATCTATCAGGTAAAATAATACGACATCATGACCTCTACACCCGAAACAACAGCTAATTTTGAATTCTCGGCCCTCAGTGCCGCCAAGAATTATCGCCGTGCGCTCGTACAAGAACTCTCACCCCAGCTCAAGGGTCGGGTTATCGAGATTGGTGCAGGCATCGGACAGATGACTAGGGAATTCATGGCTTTGCCGGACATTTCGCTCCAGTCAGTCGAGCCAGATCCTGCTTTTTGTGCAGAATTCAGGAAGAGCCTGTCTCAACAGCCGCTCATCCAAGGAACCATACAAGATGTTTCAGGAGATTGGGATGCGATCGTGAGTGTGAATGTTCTCGAACATATCGAGAAGGATCAGGAAGAGCTCGTCATGTACTACAACCTCCTCAAAAATAAGCAGGGGACCGTCAATATCTTCGTTCCAGCCAGGCCTGAGCTCTATGCTCCGATAGACAAGGATTTTGGGCATTTCCGTCGCTATACCAAGAAGACCCTCAGCGACAAGCTGATCAAAGCAGGATTCACCATAGAGAAGATGCGCTACTACAACTTCACGGGATACTTCGCGTGGTGGCTCAAATTTTGCCTCCTTAAGGCCCGCAGCTTCAAATCGCGTGATGTAGTCTTGTATGACCGTGCCATATTTCCCGTGGTGCATTTCATGGAAACCAAGATTTGCCCGCCTCCATGGGGACAGAGCCTCCTTGTAGTTGCTCGTGCCAAGAAATAGGGGGTTTCCTTGCGGAGCTCATCCCCAGGTCTTGCGTACAGCCCCGTGGTACAATGAGGGATATGAAAACATCTCTTCTCAAAAAAATCAGAGGGTTCACCCTCATAGAATTGCTCGTTGTTATCGCCATTATTGCACTCCTGACCGGTATTGTGATGACCAATCTGACGGGTTCAAAGTCCAAGGCACGAGATGCGAAGAGAGTATCGGATGTCGGACAGGTACAGCTGGCGTTGGAACTCTTTTTCGACAGATGCAAGGTGTATCCGTTGCTTCTTGAGCTTGATGACGATGGTGCAGGAGCATGTCCCTCGAATATTACCCTCGGTACCTTTATAGGCAAGATACCGACCGATCCGACCACGTCGTTGGCGTATGACTACGTGTCAGGCGTCGTATTCGATTACTCCCTCCCAAATACGGGGTCTGAATATTTCTTGAGGGCTCAGCTAGAAGCGGATAGCCCTGCGCTTAGAGATGATCTCGATGATTTATCTCCCGAGCCTGACGACGATGATCTCTGTACAGACTCTCCCGTCAAGTATTATTGTATAGGTTCTAGATAACGCTTTTTATCGCGAAAATACCGTGACTTTCTTGCCGTTATTTCTCTCATTCATCTTCGGCGCCATCGTCGGTAGTTTCCTCAATGTTGTCTCTCTCCGCTTCAATACAGGTGTTGGTATTGGCGGTCGATCTAAGTGCATGTCCTGCGGGGAAGGGTTGACCTGGAAGGAGCTTGTTCCCATATTTAGCTTTCTTGTCCAGAAAGGTGCCTGCAAGAAGTGCAAGAGCAAAATATCATGGCAATATCCGCTCGTGGAGTTCATTGCTGGTGGAGTCTTCATTCTTATATTCTTGACATTCCCGCCGTTCGATTATCTTTCGGCAGTTACGACGCTTATGCATGTCATCGCGGCATGTTTGCTCCTCGTTATATCGGTATACGATATCAAGCACAAGATTATTCCTGACAGTTTTTCATATGCATTTGGCTTTGTGGCCCTGCTCAGTCTCTTCATCGGCGGGGATTCGTGGTGGCATGTACCAGGATATTGGGCGCTCATCGCTGGTCCGGTTGGAGCTTTGCCGTTTGCACTGCTCTGGGTTGCATCTCGAGGGAAGTGGATGGGTCTTGGTGATGCAAAACTGATGCTTGGGATTGGATGGTTTCTGGGTGTAGCTGGGACCGTCAATGCAGTTATTCTGGCCTTCTGGATTGCGGCGGCCGTCAGTCTTATATGGCTTTTTGTCACGTACCGGAAGTTCAAACCAAGAACTGAGGTGCCCTTTGGTCCGTATCTGATCCTGGGCATGTATCTCGTCCTTCTCTTCGGTGTGCAGGTGATCGATGTGAGTCTGGTCAAAGATATCTTGTTGTCTATGATATAATATACACATGTCTCGTTCTCAAAAAACCATTATTTCATCCCGCGCCTTCACTCTCGTCGAACTGCTCGTTTCTATCGGCATTTTCGCTCTCATGACAGCGCTCATCGTGGTTAAATATGGAAATTTCAATAACAGTATTTTGTTGACCAATCTGGCGTACGATGTTGCGGGAACTGTGCGAACTGCTCAGACCTACGGATTGAGCGTTAGGAGTACGAGTGCAGGAGTCTTGCCATCAGCATACGGTGTCTACTTCAACAGGTCAGATTCAACGGGAAGTGCGTGTACTCCTCCCAATCCGTCACAATATATACTTTTTGCAGATAACGGTACCATTCCTGGCGTGTGCGATATTGGAGATACTGTCATTAGTACATTTACGTTGAGGAATGGTGCGCGGTATGAACTGCTTGTTGATGAGAGTGATCCTGCGCCATTGAATAGCCTCACGATATATTTTAGACGCCCTGACCCGGAGGCTGCTTTTGGTTATCAGTGTGAAATGAATCATAATTGCGTTTCAGGTCTAAATGCAGGAGGTAATAATGTAACAGTGGTTATTAGGGCGCCGGATAACAGCGCTCGAAGCGTGATGGTGAGGAAGAATGGTCAGATATCGGTCATAGAATAAATCCTAGAATCATTCATGGAACAGCCCCGCAAAAATGATATACGCAGACCGTCATCACCACGGAGACGCCGAGGATTTACCTTGGTTGAGATGATCGTATCGCTCGGCGTATTCTCCGTGGTTGCCGTAGTGGCACTGGGAGCGCTCGTCAAGATCGTATCTGCCAACAAGAAAGCCCAATCACTTCAGTCTTCTATCACAAATCTCAACTTTGCACTTGATGCAATGTCCCGCGAACTGCGTACAGGTACTACATATTTTTGTGAGGCAAATAACGGTACAACGAATTATAGGGGCAGCACTCTTGCCAAAGGTGCTTGCCCGAGCGGCTCGATCAGTAGTCAGAACACGCACGCGACCCTCGCATTCAAATCCTCCGAGACGATCATTGCGGGCGCGGGCTCACCCTGCGTGGTGGCGTATGCATATAGGTTCAAACCTGATAATGATGTATTCGTGCTCGAAAAAGCAGTTCAATCTGCGTGCGATGATAGTATAAACGGATCGGATTTTGAATCTATCGTTGATGATAATGTCAATATAACGGGGTACTATCTCAAAGTGTCAGGAACAGGTCACCAGCATGCAACTATCAGGATATCCGGGTATGCGGGTGTCCGTGAGAGAGAGAAGACATACTTCGATGTTCAGACGACGGTCTCGTCTCGCGCCAATTGATCCATATGATACTGCATTCATCCAAAATTCAAGGTAGAAGGAGAAATGATACCGGGTTCACACTGGTAGAGACGCTCGTCGCTATCACCGTACTCATGATTGCCATAGCCGGTCCGCTCGTGATCGCTACAAAAGGTCTACGCTCTGCACTGTATTCCAAGAATCAGATGATTGCTTCTTTCTTGGCCCAGGAAAGCATGGAGATCATCAAGAACACCCGAGATAACAATACATTCCAGAATCCAGCAGAGCCGAACCTGACGAGTAATTGGCTCAATAGTCCGAGTGGGGGAAATCTGATCACGTGTACATCTTCAAATCCGTGTGATGCAAGTAGTATTGGCACCATGTTCCAGACATGTGCAGTCAGCGCCTCGATGCCAGGTTGCCGTGTGTCATATGACGCTGCCACAGGATATGGGACCAGTGGGAGCGGAGATGACACGCTGTTCTACAGGCGCTTCTATCTCGAAACCGTACCTGCTGTATCTGGCGGCAAACCCGAAGTGTTGGTGCATGTTCACGTTGATTGGAATGAAGGGACCATTCCATTCAATATTCACCTCATCAGCCACATGACGGCTATACGAAGATAATATGAAACTTCCAAAACACAATTTTAAATCGGGCTACACACTTCTTTTCGCGGTTTTGACGGCTACGCTCGTTCTTGGTGTAGGGGTATTCATTCTTTCAGTCAGTAAGAAGCAATATGATCTGTCAGTTGCCGCGCGTGACTCGATGTATGCCATCTATGCAGCAGATAGTGGTATCGAGTGTGGAGCAGTTTCCTCTAGGCAGGGTTTGTTTGCGACCTCCAGCTACAATGGTACGAGCTGGGATCCGCAACCAGCCACCACTATCTGTAATGGAGTGGCTGTTACGGGAACATTTAGTACTTTCAATCCAACTGCTGCACAAGGATCTCTCTGGAGAGTGCAGACTCCGCCGATCGCTGTCTATCAGAGTCAGCCTATGTTCGTCAGTTTTGCAGATGGTACATGCGCCATCGTCACCGTGTTCAATGGATTCGACCCAAATATGAAAGCTACTCGCAGGATCGAATCTAGAGGATATAACTCATGTAATGAATCGCTCCAAGAGCCTCAGGCGAGCTCTCGTACCGTCGAACGCGCCCTCCGTCTCACCTATAAGTAGAAAATCTGGTATCCTTAGCGCATGATCGCCAAGATGCCCAAGGGAACACTCGAACGCCTGGCCAAGCTCAAAGAGACTATTGAGCGCCATCGTCATGCGTATCATACTCTCGATACACCTAAGATTAGCGATGAGGCGTATGACTCGCTCTTTACGGAGCTCGAAGCTCTGGAAGCTGAGTTTCCTGAACTCCGAACGCCGGATAGTCCTACACAGCGCGTTGGTGCTGAGCCGCTTGCCCAGTTCACCAAAGTTCGCCATGCACATCGACAGTGGTCGTTTGACGATGTATTCGATCTAGTTGAGCTCAAGAAATGGGATGAGAAGGTCCGGAACTTCATGGAGAAATCTGGTGTTGCCGACGAACCGCTCGAGTATTGTTGTGAGCTCAAGATCGATGGCTTGAAGGTTGTCTTGACCTATGAAGATGGCGTCTTGGTTCGCGCAGCAACACGCGGAGATGGGGAGGTAGGTGAAGATGTTACACAGAATGTGAAGACGATCAGGAGTATCCCTTTGACTATCAAAAATGGAGATGCGGGAACACGAGTATCTATGGCTGTGGTGGGTGAGGTATGGATGGCTAAGGAGAGTTTGAAAGAGATCAATGAAGCGCGTGTAAAAAACGATGAAGCAGTTTTTGCTAATACCAGGAATGTTGCGGCGGGATCTTTGCGGCAGCTCGATCCAAAGATAACTGCTTCGAGGAAACTGGACTCATTCATATATGATATTGATGAAGTTGCACCGTATGCGCCACAGACACAGTCGGGCGAAATAGAGCTCCTCACAGAGCTTGGCTTCAAGACCAATCCATATTTCAAAGTATTCAAACATGTCGAGGATGTCCAGAGATTTTATGAAGAATGGACCAAAAAGCGTCATGACTTGCCCTATGAGCTTGATGGTATCGTCATCAAGGTGAACTCTGTTCGTATACAGCAAGCGCTCGGATATACCGCCAAGTCTCCGCGCTGGGGTGTTGCGTACAAATTCCCAGCGGAGCAGGTCACGACGGTGCTCGAAGCAATCTCATTCCAGGTTGGCCGTACAGGGGTTATTACTCCCGTTGCCAATTTGAAACCTGTTCGTGTAGCGGGATCGCTCGTCTCGCGTGCAACTCTCCATAATGAAGATGAGATCAGGCGTCTGGATGTTCGTATCGGTGATACGGTAATCATGCAGAAGGCGGGGGATGTCATACCAGATATCGTTGCGGTCGTGAATGAACTTCGTCCCAAGAATTCAAAGCCGTTTGCCTGGCCGACTCATATACCAGAGTGTGGTGGCGATGGAGCTATCGTGCGTGTGCCGGGAGAGGTGGCTTGGAAGTGCGCAAATCCTGATTCGTTCGAACAGCAGAAACGTAAGCTATATTATTTTGTCTCCAAACATTGTTTCGATATAGATGGTCTCGGACCCAAGATCATCGATGTTCTTTTCGAGAATAATCTCATCGCTGGCTTTGCTGATATACTCAAGCTCGGGAGGGGAGATCTACTCAACCTAGACCGTTTTGCCGAGAAGTCTGCAGACAACCTGCTTGAGTCTATACAAAAAGCGAAGAAGGTTACTTTGCCGAGATTCCTTGCATCGCTGTCGATCCCTCAAGTAGGGCAGGAGACGGCATATGATGTGGCGAGACACTTCAAATCCATTGATGTCATCATGAAGGCGTCCGTCGCAGATTTTGCAGCAATATATGGAGTTGGGGATGTGGTTGCACAATCTCTCAACACGTGGTTCAAGGATGCTGATAATAAAAAACTTGTGAAAGATCTGCTGAAACAAGTAGAAATTATTCCTGAAGAGATCAACGCAAATCGTAAGCTCGAAGGAAAATCTTTTGTTTTTACAGGTACTTTGCCTACGTTGGAGCGCGAAGTGGCGCAGGACATGGTGCGCAAGAATGGGGGCGATGTTTCAAGTTCAGTTTCAAAAAAGACCTCATATGTGGTTGCCGGGAGTGATGCGGGGTCGAAGTTGGATAAGGCGAGGGAGTTGGGTGTGACAATTCTTTCGGAGGATGAATTTATGAAGCTGGTGAAGTAAGTTACTAAAAATCGCCCGAATTGAACATTAGGCGTTAAATTGATACACTCACCATCATGATAACCATCCCGGAACTCGAAACGCTTGCAACCCTCGCGCGCATCAAGTTGACCGATGCTGACAAGCAGTCGCTCGTCAAAGAGTTCGACTCCATTCTGGCCTATGTAGATCAGCTCAAGAAGGTCGATGTATCCCTCGATGCCGAAGGTCGTGTCGGTGCAGTCAAAAATATCATGAGGCCTGATGAATCTCAGGATACGAGCGGGGCAGATCGTGACGCAATCCTCGACGAGGCACCGGACCGAGAGGGTGATTTTATCGCTGTGAAGAAGATCATAGCGCAGGATTAGTCTCCACGGATACACATATGACTACTATAGACCTCAAGAATCTGACGATTACCAAAGCACACGAAGCACTAAAGAAGGGTGACTTTACCGCGGTTGAGCTGGCGCAAACCTATCTTGAGGAGGTCAAGAAGAAAGATGGAGGTATCAATGCCTATCGCGAAGTGTTTGCCGATGTACTTGAGCAGGCGAAGGCAGCTGATGCCAAGATCAAGGCTGCACATGAAGCTGGAAAAGATTTCGGATTGCTCCTCGGCATACCATGTGCAATCAAAGACAATATCATGATACAGGGCAGAATCGCTGGAGCGTCATCGAAGATTTTGGAAAACTATCATGCAACCTATGATGCGACGGTCACCGCAAAGTTGAAAGAACAGGGCGTTATTTTTCTTGGCCGTACGAATATGGATGAGTTCGCCATGGGTGGCTCGACGGAGAATTCTGCGTATGGACCGACGAAGAATCCCCATGATCTGACACGAGTTGCCGGAGGTTCATCGGGTGGATCAGCAGCGGCTCTTGCGATGGATGGAGCGCTCTTTACTCTCGGGTCTGATACGGGCGGCTCTATCCGTCAGCCGGCAAGTTTCTGCGGTGTGATCGGTCTCAAGCCGACTTATGGAGCAGTTTCACGTTCCGGCGTCATGGCTATGGGATCATCTCTTGATCAGATAGGTCCGTTTGCAAAAACCATAGAAGATTGCAAAATCGTTTTTGATGCAATCAAAGGGAAAGATCCTAAAGACGGCACCACTATCAGCGAGACCACGTACTCGATCAAAGATATCGGGTCGAAGAAGCCGGTCATCGGTGTTCCAAGGCATTTCCTGAAAGGAGATGGCATCGATTCTGCGGTCATGGAGGCATTTGAGAAATCTCTGGAATCATTCAAGGCAAAAGGATATGAGGTGAAAGAGATCACTTTGCCCAACATCGCCTATTCGCTCATGGTGTATTACGTTATCATGCCGGCAGAGGTCTCATCTAACATGGCACGCTTCGATGGTATGAGGTTTGGACTTCATGTAGATGGAAAAGATGGTATAGATGATTACTTCGAGTCTCGCCGAGCGGGTCTCGGCAGAGAAGTTATCCGCCGCATCCTTCTTGGTACGTATGTCCTCTCATCAGGCTACTACGATGCTTATTACAACCGTGCAAATGCAGTACGCAAGATGATCACAGACGATTTTCTCAAAGCTTTCAAAGAAGTAGATGTCATCGCTACACCTACAGCTCCCTCACCTGCATTCAAGATAGGGGAGAAGACCAATGATCCTGTAGCAATGTATCTCGAGGATATTTTTACAGTCACCGCTAACATTACCGGCATGCCTGCTATCTCTGTACCATGTGGAAGTGCGCACAAAGAAGGGAAGGATCTGCCGATCGGACTCCAGCTGACGGCGAGACATGGAGAGGAAGAGATGCTTTTCAGGGTTGGAGAGGATGTGGGTCAGTAGCCATATCTTGGTTATTGATTATTTAGTATAATATACCCATGCTCCCTACAGAGACTTCTCCGCATATCAATGTCGGCCCTCCCGCGGTCGACTACACGTCGCTGTTCGGAACCCTCTATCACAATTTCATTGAGTTGTATCCCTCGTTCTTCGTGGTGGCCAAAAATGTTGTCGGTGTGCTTATCGGTATATCTTTTCCTGTAGCACTCTTTTTCCTGATTGCTATCGTTTACTGCGTTGAACAGCTCAAGCTCATTCGCAAGAAGGAAGAAGAAATATTCGATACCAAGGTTGAGCCTGCATATCAAGAAGCAGCCCAAGGAGACTCAGCTCTGACAAGTCGGTGGGAACGGGTGAAGTCTCATCTCGATTCACATAATCAGAATGACTGGAAGCAGGCGATACTGGAAGCTGACATCATGCTTGATGAGATTTTGACCTCGATGGGGTACCGTGGAGAAAGTGTTGGTGAGAAATTGAAGCGCGTCAACCCCGGGGACATGAAATCATTGAATGAGGCGTGGGAGGCTCACAAAATCCGCAATATGATAGCGCATGAGCCAGGATTTGTTCTCGGTCATCATGAGGCAAAGGCGGCCATAGCTTCCTACCGCACAGTATTCGATGAGTTCTACTATATATAAGTTCATCATCTGAGTGTATTTCATGGAATTTCAACTTTTACTACATAATATCGGAGGCATAATCTCCACCATCACTGGTCTCGGTATCGCGGTATTCTGTATCGTGAATAATCCGCACAAGACCGTCAATCGTGTCCTGGCGCTGGTCAATCTTTGTGTAGCGATATTCTGTGCCACACATCTAATAGGGGTCAATATACTCGATCCGCATATTTCGAAGCTCGTTTTTATGGGTAACCTCATAAATGTCTTCATTGTCACGTTTACTCTCCACACGGTTCTTGTCATAACGCGCAAGGAGCATTCACGAAAGGGCGTACTTTGGTTTGTCTATAGCTTGAGCATTCTTCTTGCGCTTTTCTACATTATTTTCCCAGATACATTCCTGCTCGATTCTGTGCATAAGATGTACTTCCCCAATTATTATGTGCCGGGCGCTCTGCACTGGGTGATGCGCATTATATATAACGGTCTCGTTCCGTTCTATCTCCTGTGTGAGCTCATCGATTCCTATCGCAGGAATCAGGATCCGATAGAACAGAATCGTGCCAAATACTTCTTTGTAACCATGATCGTCGGCTATGTGGTCGGTTTCATACCTGTGTTCCTAGTGTATGATATCCCTGTTGATCCGATATGGGGCATCTGGTTCGTTCCGCTCTATGCCATACCGCTCGTGTATGCGATCGTCACCTATGAAGTAGTGGATATCAAGATTGTAGCTCGCAAGGCATTCTTGTATGGCGTATCAATCGCTGCGGTAGGTGCTCTCATAGCGCTCTTCAATCTTTCTAACCAGTGGATCCAGAGCGCGTATCCTGGATTTCCAATATGGGTGACACCACTCATATCTGCCTTGCTTGCAGTGGGTGTCGGTGTATTCGTCTGGAATAAGCTGAGAGAGATAGATGTCTTGAAATACGAGTTCATTACAACCGTTACACACAAATTCCGCACACCACTCACACATGTGAAGTGGGCGGCAGAGAATATATCCAAAGCAACCTCGCTGCAGGAGGTGACTCCGCAGATCTCGTATATAGAGGAGGCCAATGCAAAACTGGTCGAACTGACAAATATGCTGGCTGCTGTTGCTGACAATGAGAAAGCTGATTATTCCTATCATCTTGAGCGTACAGATCTCTCAGTAATTGCGGGTGAGGCTCTTGATCAGATAGGGGAAAGCGCGCTCGAGAAGAACATCAAGTTCGAGCGACATATGGAGCCAGGTGCGTATGTCTCATGCGATGTCATGCGTATAAAATCGGTCCTCCAGATCCTTCTCGAGAATGCGGCACACTACACACCGCAGTCGTCGGTTGTTACTGTTTCTGTTCAACGACAAGGGAAGGAGGTGGTCTTCAGTGTGACTGACCAAGGGATCGGTATTTCCAAATCTGAGCACGCGCTCTTGTTTTCCAAATTCCACCGAGGGAGCAAAGCGATGCTCATGGACACCGAGGGTATGGGTATTGGACTTTATATGGCAAAAGAAATCATATCTCGCCATAAAGGGAGGATATGGGTACAGTCAGAAGGGGAAGGCAAGGGAAGTGTTTTCTCCTTTGCACTGGCTTCTGTGGGGTGATGTCTCGCGTGTTGCGGGGAGCGGAATCGAACCGCTAATTTTCAGGTTATGAGCCTGACGGGTT
>ERZ1292625.1601-Hain-H41-01um-R1-1601-length-25768-cov-15_pt1 | contig 25768 bp, 25 predicted proteins | sample MGYA00564400_ERZ1292625 | MGnify/ENA primary metagenome ERZ1292625 (study PRJEB36523, sample SAMEA6512639) | groundwater metagenome | collected 2019-01-08 | study: AquaDiva: Metagenomics assemblies of 32 groundwater samples | reverse complement strand
CCGGGAAAATTCAAGGGAAAAGCTCAAACAAGATCAATGTAAGCGCGGCAACGATCGCCGCATTAAAGAGCTTGAAGCCGAGGAAACAGAAAACAGTCAAGACGGGAGCACCGACACAAGGTGCGGCGACAGACGAGAAAACAGCGTCACAATAATCATATGCAACTTCACGAACTTACGAATAAAAAGAAAAATAAGAAACGCATCGCTCGCGGCGGCGCTCATGGAAAGACGTCCGGACGAGGCACAAAAGGCCAGAAATCGCGCGCAGGACATAGAATACGTCCCGCAGAACGCGACCTGATCAAAAAGATCCCTAAATTACGCGGGTATCGTTTTAAGAGTATCGGCGCGAAATACGCTGCAGTGAATCTTTTCACGATAAATGCGGCGTTTGTATCGGGGGATTCGGTTACGCCGGAGTCGTTGTGCGTTCATGGTCTTATCGAAAAAAGAGGAAGCAAGTTTCCTTTGGTAAAGATACTCGGCGGCGGAGTGCTGGAGAAAAAGCTCAGCGTGGAACGATGCTTTGTTTCCGCATCGGCGAAAGAAAAGATCGAGAAGGCTGGCGGCGCGGTAAAGGAATAAGACATGGTAGGAAAACTAATACAAATTTTTAAAACGAAGGATCTCCGCAGGAAGATCTTTTTCGTGCTCGCATTGCTTGCAGTATTTCGTGTTGCCGCGGTGATCCCTGTGCCGGGAATCGATGTCAGCAGGCTACAGAGTTTTTTTGAAGGGAACCAGTTTTTCGGGTTGCTCAATGTTTTTTCCGGAGGCGCGCTTGATAATCTTTCCATCGTGATGCTCGGTGTCGGTCCGTATATCACCGCGCTTATCATTATGCAGCTCCTTACTATGGTCTTCCCGCAATTAAAGGAGTTGTACCAGGGCGAAGGCGAGCAGGGGAGGCAAAAATTCAATCAATATACGCGGCTGTTGACTATTCCGCTTGCCGGCTTGCAAGGGTATGGCCTCTTAGCATTGTTGCAGAGTCAGAACGTTATTGATCGGCTTGATCTTTTTTCTCTTATCACCAATCTTACGGTGATTATCGCGGGAACCGTATTTCTTATGTGGATCGGCGAGATCATCTCCGAGAAAAAGATCGGCAACGGTATTTCGCTGCTCATCTTTGCGGGTATTATTGCGGCTATTCCGACGCAGATACGACAGTTTTTTCTTAATTTCGACCCGTCCATGGTGCCGACCGCGATCGTGTTTCTTGCCGTCGCGGTGATTGTAACCGCGGGCGTCGTGTTTATTAACGATAGCCAGCGAAATATTCCCGTTTCCTATGCAAAAAGAGTACGCGGGTCAAAAGTATACGGAGGAACATCGACCTATCTTCCTCTGAAAGTGAATCAGGCGGGGGTGATCCCTATTATTTTTGCGATATCGATTTTGTTATTCCCGCAGATGCTCGGCAACTTTATGCAGCTTTCGGGTACGGAATGGATTCAAAATGCCGGACGATCGCTTTCAGGGTTTTTCCAGGCGGGCGGATTTTTGTACGGGCTTCTTTATTTCACGCTGGTGATCCTTTTCACATATTTTTATACCGCGGTTACGTTCGATACGAAGCAGATCGCGGAAACCGTTCAAAAGCAAGGCGGGTTTGTGCCGGGCATCCGCCCGGGGAATCCAACTGCGGATTTTCTCGCAAAAGTAATGAACAGGATCACGCTTGCGGGGGCGACATCGCTGGGCGTTATCGCGGTTCTGCCGTTCATTATCCAGTATTTTACCGGCACCGCCACCTTGACCATCGGCGGCACGGCGCTTTTGATCGCGGTTTCTGTCGCGCTTGATACGATGAAACAAATCGATGCGCAGTTGGTCATGCACGAATACGAAAAGTTCTAGCGATTTTTAACAAATCACGCGACGTGATACCATGAAGGAGTAATGGAAAAAGAACCACTCAATCTCATTATACTTGGGCGCTCGGGAAGCGGAAAAGGAACGCAAGCCCAGATACTCTCACACGAGTTTAATTTGGAATATATCGGCACGGGAGATCTTTTACGAAAATTTTCAGAACGAGAAAATGCGGCGGCGCATCGCATGAAGGAAACAATGGCACAAGGGAAACTCGCTCCTTCCTGGATGCCATTTTTTATTTGGATGGAAAAACTCGCGTATACCGATGTGCATAAGGGCGTGCTTTTTGACGGCAGTCCGCGGATGCTCGGAGAAGCTATTACGCTTGACGAAGTGCTTGATTGGTTCGAGCGAAAAAACATAAAAGTGATATTGATCGATATTTCCCGCGAAATCGCGCTTAAACGTCTTATGAAGCGGCGCGTGTGCGGCACGTGTAAGCGCGGCGCGTACGTGGAAAACGAAAAAGAAACGCCTCAGACGCATTGCCACTATTGCGGAGGAGACCTGACGATCCGCGCGGAGGATAATCCCGAGGGAATTGAGGCGCGGCTTAATTGGTTCGATCAGGAAGTCGCTAAAGTCCTCGATCATTATCGCGCGAAGGGAAATCTTATTACGGTAAACGGAGAAAATGATTCAAACATTGTGCATCAAGAGATTGTAGAGGCGCTTGCTGCACATAATATTTTTCCTCAACATCAGGACGGAGCGAAAGCATAATGACTTCTATCATTATCAGCACAGAAAAGGAGATCATCGCGATGCGCCGCGGAGGAAAGATCTTGGCGGAGGTACTTGCACGACTTGCAGAAATGGCTGTCCCTGGCGCAGATGCCTCGGAGCTCAACAAAGAGGCGGAAAAACTCATCGCCAAGCATGGTGCGACCCCTCTTTTTTTGGGATATCAGCCGGAAGGAGCGTCATCACCCTATCCTGCGGCGCTATGTGTGAGCATTAATGATGAGGTGGTACATGCGGTTCCGTATAAAGGAAAAATCATCAAGGAGGGAGACGTGGTGAGTTTTGATCTCGGTGTTCGCTATGAGGGTATGTGTACCGATAGCGCGTTCACGGTCGCGGCAGGCGTTGTTCCTGTTCGAACGCGAAAACTTATCGCAGTAACGAATAAAGCCTTGTATGAGGGCATCGCTGTCGTGCGCGCGGGCGCAAAGATCGGCGATATCGGGAACGCTATCCAGCACTACGTTGAGCGGGAGGGATTTTCCGTGGTGCGCGAGCTTGCGGGGCATGGCGTGGGACATCACGCTCACGAAGAGCCGATGATCCTGAATTTCGGTAAAAAGGGAACAGGCGAGCAACTTGTTGCGGGTATGACGATTGCGCTTGAGCCGATGGTGACCGATGGCGATTGGCGCATCAAAACCGATACGGATGGGTGGGGCATTCGCACCATGGACGGGTCGCTCGCGGCGCATTTTGAACACACGCTCCTTGTGACGGAGGAAGGGTGTGAGATACTGACAGAACTCTAAATTTCTAATATTTAATTTCTAATCAATGACCAAATTCTAATGCCCAATGATTAAAAAACTGTGCATCTATACATTCAAACATTTTATCATTGTGATTTGATTAGGAATTAGAAATTTGTTATTAGAAATTATATGAAGTTTTTAGGCATCGATTACGGAGAAAAGCGCATCGGCATTGCGGTGTCCGATGACGGCGGCATGATCGCATTTCCGCATGTAACGATCGAAAACACATCTTTTACGCTTTCAGAGATCAAAAAAATATGCGATGCCCAAAAGCCAGTGCATATTATTATCGGGATGCCGATGCTCATCGGCGAGGTGTCGCCGCTCATGCGGACGATTGAGCGATTTGGCGAGGCGCTTGCGCGATTCGCGCAGATCCCGGTGGCGTATGAAAACGAAATGTTTACGACGAAAATGGCCATCCGCGATGGCGCGAAAAAAAATACGGTAGATCAAAGCTCCGCCGCGCTTATTTTGCAAAGTTATTTAGACAGACAAAAAAGGGTATAGTATAATAGAGTCACCAACAACTAAGCATGGAAAAAGAAGTTTTTTTATCGGTCGTGATTCCTGCATATAACGAAGAACATCGTCTCGGCACAACGCTTGAGGCGGTTGACGCATATCTCAAAAAACAAACATATGAGTATGAAGTGCTGGTGGTAAGCGACGGGTCGCATGATCGCACCGGAGCAATGGTGAGAGACCGCGCGCGCACCATGCAGGGGCTCGTGCTTATCGATAACAAAGAAAACAACGGCAAAGGATATGTCGTGCGGCAGGGGATGCTTGCCGCGCGTGGAAAGTTTAGGTTATTCATGGATTCCGATCATTCCGTATCAATTGAGTACGTGGAAAAATTTCTGCCGTATTTCTCGCAGGGGTATGACGTAGTGATCGCTTCCATAGAGCTTCCGGGGGCGACCATAGAAGAACACGCGGCGTGGTATCGGCGCATACTCGGGCATTATGCGAAACTCCTTATTCGCCTGCTTGCTATTTGGGAGATACATGACACTCAGCGGGGGTTCAAGATCTTTTCCGCCCGCGCCGCGAATGAAGTTTTTTCTTTGCAAACGCTTACGCGGTGGGGCTTTGACATCGAGGTGCTGGTGATCGCAAAGAAGCTTGGTTACCGCATGAAAGAGCTTCCGGTAGTATGGAAAAATAGCGGAGAATCAAAAGTGGGCTTAAGCGCGTATGTCACGACATTGCGCGACCTGTTTATTGTGCGAAAAAATATGCTGATAGGGAAATATCACCGCACAACAAGATAAGCAGAACGAGTATTTATGGCAACAAAAAAGAAAAACACATCGGAATTGCGGCAGGACCTGGTATCGGGGGATTGGGTGGTGATCGCGCTTGCGCGCGGAAAACGCCCGTATGCATTTGCGGCGGGGGAAAAGCCGAAAAAAAAGGACGCGCCCATTTCTCAATGTCCGTTCGAATCGTTATCAGAAAGGAAAGAGAAGCCGTTCGTACGATATGATTATCAGCAGGGTGGTCGGGCGACCGGGTGGTCGGTGGTGGCTGTTTTGAATAAATTTCCCGCATTCAGCAAAGGAGTATGCAATTCTTTTTCCAAGGAAGGCCCCTATACGTTTGCGGAAGGAGTTGGGTCGCATGAGGTATTTATTTTACGGGACCACAAGCGCTATATTCCCGATCTTGATGCGGAAGAAATGATCAATCTTGTGCGCGCGTATCGGGAGCGGTATCGGGCGCTTGAGCATGAAAGGTGCGTTGCCTACGTATTGGTGTTTCATAACCATGGTCGTGAAGCGGGCGCATCGCTTCCGCACCCGCATTCGCAGCTGATCGCGATGCCGGTAATCCCGGCCGATGTGTCGCGGAGTTTGCGGGGATCGGAACGTTTTTTTCATGAGCACGGAACCTGCGTGCACTGCGAGATGATCCAATATGAGCTGCGGGTGAAAAAAAGGATCATTGATGAAAATGACCGGTTTGTCGCATTTGCGCCATTCGCTTCGAAAGTGGCATTTGAAGTGCGGATCTCTCCGAAAATCCACCAGCCGAATTTTGGCATGCTTGAGGACGATGATCTCGCGTTGGTTGCAAAGATGCTGCAAAAGCAGCTGACGCGTTTGCGGAATGGTTTAAATGATCCTGCGTATAACTTTTTTATTCATACGGCGCCCGACGGCGAGAAACATGGCCATTATCATTGGCACATCGAAATCCTGCCCAAGACGTCCATTTGGGCCGGCTTTGAGATGGGTACGGGTATTGAAATATCCGCGCTTGCTCCTGAGGCCGCCGCGGCATTCCTAAGAAAAGTGAAGATTTCGAAATAAAATTATTATACTGTAGATTTTATGAAGCTCATTATTGCAAATTGGAAGGCGTATGTTGCCACCGCGAAAGAAGCGGAGCGCCTTATAAAGAAAATAACGCAGGTAAAGATAAAAAAAGGTATCGCGGTTGTGGTATGCCCGCCGTTTGTGTTTCTTGACGCGGTCAAAAAAAAGATAGGGCGCGTGATGCGTCTTGGCGCACAGGATATTTTTTGGAAGGAGAGTGGCCCGTATACGGGGGCGATCACCGTCGACATGCTGAAAGGGCTTGGCGTGCAAACAGTGATTGTCGGCCATTCCGAGCGACGCCAGCATTTTTCGGAGAGCGATGACATCGTACGCAAAAAAGTGGATATGGCGCTTGCCGGGGGGTTTGACGTGATCATCTGCGTCGGCGAACGAGAGCGGGAAGATAAAAAAGCGGTTCCCGAATCAGTGGGAGAACAAGTGCGCGCTGCGCTTACAGGGATCTCCAAGGGCGCGCTTGCGCGCATTACTATCGCCTATGAGCCAATATGGGCGATCGGTACGGGAGTTTCCGACACGCCCAATGACGCGCTTTCTGCGGCGATCTATATTAAAAAAGTTGTTGGCGAAATGTTCGGCTCCGCGCAGGCAACCATGCTCAAAGTGCTTTATGGGGGGTCGGTGGACGCTCATAATATCCGCGACTTTGTCTTTCAAGAGGGGATTGATGGTGTGCTGGTAGGACGAGCATCGACCGACAAAGAGGAGTTTGTAAAGATGCTCGCATCTCTCTAAAATCCTCAAATTGTGCGTGACAGGAGAAATGAAGCCAACTAATCGTTGCGCGTGAAGATCGTGATGTCGCGCCACCAGCGGCGGATTATCGCGGGGTTGCGGGTAACGGAGTAAAAATAATAGAGCTCAACAAGCTGTGCGAATACCCAGCCGAAAAAGCCAGTAAAGCGGATAGGGCCTATTTTTGCGATCGCGTATTTACCTCCGATAGGGATAACAAAAGGATAGGATGCTTTTGGAGTGAAAGGAATCTGCGGCATTCCTTTCATGGCGCGGTGAATGTTGTGCGCGACCGCCTTTGCCTCCGCCACGGCGATCTGTGCGGTGCCCGGCATCGCGCGTTTTGTTTTCGGATCAATAAAACATGCGACATCGCCGATGGCAAAAACATTTTTTGCCATGGCAAGATTCTCGCCGGTAGCGGCACAGGAAAGACACTGGTCGGTTTCCAGTCTCCCACGTTTTTCTTTGGTAAGGCATTCTCCCGAAGGAATGGATGCCGCTTGCACGCCGCCCCCCCAGATAAAAAGGTCGTAGAGAAGCGCTTCTTCCTGTACCGGCTGTTCTTGTGGAGGTGTACTACCTGCGGCCGGCGGTGCCGGCGGAGCAGGTTTTACATATACTGCCTTTTCATCTGCATGCGTGATAACGAACCCGCATTTCGTGCGCACGCCGACAGACAAAAGCCGCGCGGTCGCTTTGGCGACAGTGAAGTCGTCAAACCCGGGAAGCACGTGCGCTCCTCCGTCTACGATGATCGGCGAACAGGAAATATTTTTTCCTGTTTTTTTATTGAGTTTTTTAATATACCCGATGAGTTCTGCGCCAACTTCAATACCTGCGGGACCGCCTCCGCCGATCACGACGGCAAGCGCTTCTCCGGAGAGTTTCGCGTCATATTTTCTTTTAACTTCAGCCCGAATGCGAATCGCATCTTCAAGCCATTTGAGTGAAATAGCATTTTCTTTCACGCCGGGGATGCCGAAATAGGTCGGTTCCGCCCCTATGGCGTATACCAAATATTCGTATGACAATGCAGTTCCGTCTTCAAAGGAGACTTTTTTCCCGGGAAGATCGACGTTTGTAGTATTTCCCTGGACGAAGGTAATCGCCGTACCTGCAACAATGTCCTCAAGAGGGATCCCTACCGCTCGTTTAAGAGCAAGAGGGTTTGCGTCGTCTGCTGCCGTAGTGGCGATCTCGTAGAGCGCCGGCGTATAGAGGTAGTAATTTTTTTTATCGACGAGGATTATAGCGAAATCTTTAAATGAAGCAGGATGCGCTCGCCGTATGTCTTCGAGTGCGCGCGCGCAAGCGCTCCCGCCAAATCCCGCCCCGAGGATGATGATGTTTTTCTTTTGCATGCCGTGTTGAATATCCATAATAATGCCATTATATCATGCGGCGATACGTATCGCCAATAATGGTTTTGGTTTTGAACAGTTCGTTTTTATGGTATGATGAGAGCACTATGAGGCTAAAAACCATCGAAAAAGCTGATGTGAAAGGCAAGCGCGTATTGGTGCGGGTTGATTTTAATGTCGCGGTGGAAGACGGGGTTATTGAAGACGATTTCAGGATCAAGCAGACTATTCCTACGTTGCGGCTCCTTATACACAAAAAAGCAAAAATAATTCTTCTTACGCATTTTGGAAGGCCTTCGGGTATTATTACCGCGAAGGAAAGAAAGGAGTTAAGCGTGCGCCGGCTTGCCCGCCGGCTTGCGAAGGACCTGAAAAAGCCGGTTCGTTTTGTATCCGAATGCATCGGACTGTTGCCGCATAAAGCGGTGGCAAAGATGAGGCCGGGGGATATCGTATTGCTTGAAAATCTCCGGTTCCACAGAAGCGAGGAACAGAACAACGAAGAATTTGCCCGCGGTTTGGCGTCGCTCGGCGATATCTATGTGAATGAGGCGTTCTCCGTGTCGCATCGCGCGCATGCTTCGGTTGCGATGATCACGCGCTTTCTCCCTTCGTATGCGGGGCTTTTGCTCGCCAAGGAGGTTGCGGTATTGCACCGGGCGTATACGAAGCCGAAAGCGCCTTTGGTGGTTGCGATGGGCGGCGCAAAGATCGAAACAAAAATAAAGCTTATTGAGCGGTTTTTTGATAAGGCGGATAATATTTTGCTGGGCGGGATGATCGCCAATCACGTTCTGCAGGCGCAGGGGATTGCGGTTGGCAAATCGAAGCTCAATAAAGAGATCGTTGAAAAACTTAAAAAAGTGAACTGGATGTCCACGAAGATCCACTTGCCGGTTGACGTGGTGGTGGCAAAAAGAATTTCCGTTGATGCGGCGGTGAGGACCGTGGGGGTGGGGAGGGTTGCCGAAAACGAGTTTATTTTGGATATCGGTCCCGATACCGCGGCGCTGTTTGATCATATTATAGCCGGAGCCCGCACCATAATTTGGAATGGGCCATTGGGGCTTTCCGAGCTTGCGCCGTTTGCGGCGGGCACCGAGGCGTTCGCGCGGACGGTCGCAAAAAGCAAGGCATTCACCATTGTGGGAGGAGGGGACTCGGCGGCGAGCGTTGATAAACTCGGGCTTTCCAAAAAAATCGATTTTATTTCCACGGGCGGCGGCGCGATGCTTGAATTCCTTGCGGGCGAGCCAATGCCCGGTATAGACGCGCTTCTTGCGAAGAGAGTAATATAAAAGAGAGGCATTACACTATAAACAATACACCATATGGAAGTACTTGATGTGTTTCATAATTATCTGCGCATCGCGATTGCAAAAAAAGCGTCCGATATTCATCTTATTGCCGGTCAGCCGCCGGTAGGGAAGGTAGAAGGAAATTTGGAGGCGCTCGTGAACGAAGACGTAGACGCGCAAGGACTTGCCGAGTTTGTGTTTTCTATCATCCCCACCGATGAGGCGCGCGAACGCGTTGCGCAGGGGAAAGAACTCGATATCATTTATTCGTTCGAAGGAAATCGGTTTCGCACCAACATTCATCTTCAGCAGGGAATGTTCGCGTTGTCAATCCGCGTGGTATCCAGCACGATTCCGACGCCGCAATTTTTGAATTTTCATCCCACGATTGCCAGATTTACCCAGCTCAAAAAAGGACTGGTCCTGCTGACAGGGTCTACGGCGTCGGGAAAGTCCTCGGTGATTGCTTCGATTATTAATATGATCAACCAAGAACGGCGCGTGCATGTGATCACCATTGAAGACCCGATCGAGTTCGTGTATCCGCGCAAACTCGCCGTGATCGAACAACGGCAGATCGGACTCGACAGCCACTCATTTGCCGATGCGCTCCGTGCGGCATTTCGGCAGGATCCCGACATCATCATGGTCGGCGAGATGCGCGATCTTGAAACCATTTCAACGGCGCTTTCTGCCGCAGAGACGGGGCACTTGGTGTTTGGCACCATTCATAGCGCGTCCACGGTGGAAGCGATTGAGCGTATCATGAACATCTTCCCGCCCAACCAAATGCAGCAGATCCTCAATCAGCTTTCAAATATTCTTGTGGCGGCGGTATCCCGCGAGCTTTTGCCGCGCAAAGGCGGCGGCGCGCGCGTTGCTTCATGGGAGATCATGGTCAATACGCCCGCAGTGTCCAATCTCATCCGCGAAAACCGCCTTGCAAGCATCTTTTCCGCGATGCAAATAGGCGCAAAAGACGGCATGACCACCATGGAACAGTCAAAGACAGAGCTTAGGGCGAAAGGACTAATTCAATAATACTTTGCATTACAAAACGCCATCTTCTTCGTTCCGCCTCCGTGTCTTGCCTCGCTGTACTGTATAGTACAGTTTCGGCTTCAATGCTCCCTGTTTGTCCAAGAGCGTAGTGATTGGAAACAAACAGCAGTCCTTTAGGGCTCGGCGCGCCGCGAATCTGACGCTTTGTACTGTAAAGTTTAGTAATAACAGATGTACGAATGAAAAAGAAAGGCACTACTCCAAACGCCGCAAGCGAGGCGACGATGATATATCACGAGGAAAGCGGGCAGGGAAAGCGGTGGAAGCTTGCGGGGAAAATACCCGATGATTTTATACTGCAATTCCCCGAGCAGTTGTCGACGATACTCCAGCTGTTCTATAATCGCGGGCTAACGACTCAGCGCGAGATTGATGAATTCTTTGATGCGGAATACAGCGTCGACGTGCATGATCCGTATCTGTTTCAGGATATGGAAAAAGCGGTCGCGCGAATCTGGGACGCAATCGAGAAAAAACAAAAGATCCTCGTATATGGTGATTACGATGCCGATGGCATTTGCAGTTCGGTGATACTTTTTACCACGCTCAAAAAATTAGGCGCGGAAGTCGAGGTTTATATACCCGATCGCTTCCATGAAGGGTATGGCCTGCAGGAAAAAGCGCTTGCAGAGATCATCGCCGATACCCGCATCGGTCTGGTGATCACCGTGGATTGCGGCGTGACCGATGTAAAAGAAGTGGCATATCTGAATGAACACGGCCGCGACGTGATTATCGTTGATCATCATTTGGTGCCGCCTATCCCCCCTGCGGCCTATGCGATCATCGACCCCAAGCGTGAAGGGGAGCCGTACCCTTTTAAAACTCTATGCGCCGCAGGAGTGACATTCAAAGTGGCATGCGCGCTGGTGCAGTCCGACAAGGCGAAGAAGTTAGAAATACCGGAAGGGTGGGAAAAGTGGCTTTTGGATATGGTGGCGATCGCATCGGTCGCGGACATGGTGCCGCTGGTGGGCGAGAGCCGCACCTTCGTAAAATATGGTCTTATCGTGATACGCAAGACTCAGCGCATCGGCCTGCGGACGCTGTTATGCTTGCGGCCTTCGCGCGCATGCGAGCACTTAACGTTCCCATTGCCTGCGGACGCGGTGACGGCAGAAACCATCGCGTTTATGATAGCCCCGCGCATCAATGCAACCTCGCGCATGGATCACGCGACGGTGTCGTTTGAATTACTCATTACCGAAGACGAAGAGAAAGCACAGCGGTTCGCAGAGCGGGTTGAGGAGCTCAATAATGGCAGGCGGAAAACGATTGATCAGATCCTCAAAGAAGCGGAAGCAATGATCAAAGAAGATATACAGGTATCAGGGAAACAACCCCGTATTATCGTGATCGGAAAGGAAGAATGGATGGTGGGCGTCGTGGGGCTTGCGGCAGGGCGGCTTACGGATAAATATGGCGTACCGACGTTCGTCTACGGCAGGACGAATGGGAATCTGAAAGGATCATGTCGCGGCATCGAGGGGTTCAATGTGGTTGAAGTAATGCGTGCCTGCAATGAAAAAGGAGGAGGGATACTTATTGAATTTGGAGGGCATGCGGTTGCGGGCGGGTTTGCGATCGCTCCGGAAAACATCGGAAAGTTTTCCGAGCTTTTGCGCGAGGAAGGGGAGCGCGTGCTTCCGGAAAAAATTCCTTTGCCGTCGCTGTTTGTTGAAGCGGAGGTGGCGCCACATGAAGTGACATGGGAGCTCTGCGACCTCCTTGCGCGCTTTGAGCCGTATGGGGAGGGGAACAGAAGGCCAACGCTGTTGTTGCGCAAAGCGACGGTCGCGTCGGCGCGGTTGGTAGGAGAGAAAGAAGGGCATCTGAAGATGATACTGAAAACAACGGACGAAGAGGGGGCGGTGAAGTTTCTTAATTGCATCGGGTTCGGGCTTTCGGAGCGGATGCGTCTGTGCGATGCCGGCGCGTGCGTAGATGTGGTGTTTGAGCTTGATGCAAACGAATGGAACGGCACAAAAGAACTGCAATTGAAATTAAAAGATATTCGAAAATCGGTATAATAGTTAGAAATAAGAATTAATTATAAATATAAAAACATGTCGAAATTACCAGACCAGTTTGATTTTTCCAAAGCACCGGATCAACAAAGATTTGAAAAATTATCGAAAGAAGATAAAGAAGAGATAATTACTAAGGCAAGAGAAGAAGCGCAGAAGTTAAAGGAAATGATCGAAAAAGGGGAGGCAATCGATTATAATGATGCTGAAAATAAAATAAAAGGATCAGAAGGTCTTCATGACAGCGGAGAAGATGGTGAATACAAATTTAAACTTAGGGTTACAAAAGAAGGAGATTTCTATTTGAATCTTGGCGGGGGAGAGGTTTTAATTGGAAATGCTCTTAAAGGAGCGCTTGAAGAGATTGATGGGGGAATAAGGCTTCATGTAGAAAAATACGAGAATAATTTAAATGAAATTTTTCAAATGATCGATTCTTTCGTGGGAGAGCCAAAGGGGAATGCGTAGATTTATTTAATTATTCAGTTACTATGAACAAACTTATTGTGTACACCGATGGCGGGTCGCGGGGGAATCCGGGGCCGTCTGCAATAGGCGTCGTGCTGGTTGATGGCGTAACCGAGAAAGTGCTTCACACCTACGGCGAGCGCGTGGAAGACGGGACGAACAACGAAGCCGAGTACAAAGCGGTGATCTTTGCGTTCAAAAAAATAAAAGCGCTCTACGGTAAAGAGCGCGCGAAACAAACAGACATAGAGGTGCGAGCGGATTCAGAGCTTCTCGTGCGTCAGTTGAGCGGGCAGTACAAGCTCTCCACCAAGCACATTCAGGAATTGTTTATCGAGATATGGAATCTAAAGACCGACCTCGGGCGCGTAACATTCACGCATATACCGCGCGAGAAGAATGCGCTTGCGGATAAAGCGCTTAACGAAGCACTCGACAGATAGAATAGCAGCCCAGCCTCGTGATGAGACGACAGAAGCTTATTTCGACCACTTGATGTATGCTTGTTAGGAGCTACGCAAGGCGATACAAACATGCAAAGTATAAAGAAAAACAATCGAATATATTTGTCGGGGGGAGGTGATGAAAAACAATCACTTCTCCTCGACAAATTTTTTTTTAGCGCATTGCCACACAACGGGCGTTTTTTATATATATCCATAGCGCTCCGCGGGCACAGACTTTATCCAACTGCCCCATTATGGATGAATAGTGTCCTTAAACTCCATGAGAGAAATGACGTACGGTTTGAAACGGCTGATGATCCCTCAATGTACAAACGTGAAGGATTAAAAAAATTTGATGGAATTTATATCGGGGGAGGTAATACTTGGAGTTTAATGCACGAGCTTCAAGACTCAGGATTTTCTAGCCTACTCATTCAATATATTGAATACGGTGGTTTTGTATATGGAGGAAGCGCTGGAGCAATTATTCTTGGAAAAAGGATAGATACCCATGATGATGAAAATAAAGTAGCATTAAAAGGTGTGTCTGGTTTTGATTTCTTACATAATTATTCTGTAGCATGCCACTTTAAAGACGAGCAGGGCGATCGATTCAAGGCTTGGGCTATGAATAATAATCTTCCTATTGTATGTTTGCCAGAAGAAGCGGGTCTAATTATAGAAAACGGCATTGCGTTATGTATCGGAACTAAACCGTGCACAGTTTACTTTGCTGATGGCGTGAAAAAGGATTTTAATCCCAGAGAGTCCTTTAGTTTATAGAAAAGCACCGTCTTGAGGCGTAAGGTACTGGACCCGAGTGGGGATGAGCGGAAGCGTAGCCTTCATGATCGTTATATACAAAAGGCGTGAGCGGATTAAAGAAAGAATCTCGGGCGAAAGCTGCTTCAAACGCTACGCCGCCGCGCGCAGTTCGCACTTCTTTACGTATTTCGCGCATTGCAGGGCGAGGTCTTTGAGCAACGCTTCGGACGGCGCTGTTTTTCCTTTAAACGAATCATTGATGAGTTTTTCTGCGGGGCGGAAGCGCTGGAGAAAGTACGCACCAGCGCCTTCAATGAGCTGAGCCATTTTTATGATGTCGTCTGGAGTATGGATGCCTTCAATAAGCGTAGAGCGAAACTCGTGGGGAATACCGGAATCAATAATGAGACGGATGCTTTCAAGGATGCGGTCCGTTTCCACTGGTATGTTGGTGACTAATGAATACTTTTCAAGCGGTGCTTTGATGTCCATCGCGACATAATCCACCACGCCGCTCGCAAGCGCTTCTTTGACGCGGTCAGAGAGATAGCCGCACGTGTCGAGCTTTATCGCAAACCCCATTGCCTTTATTTTTTTCATGAAATCAACGAGGTCTGATTGCACGGTCGGCTCGCCGCCGGTGATGACGACGCCTTCGATCTTGCCTTTTCTTTTTTCAAGGAATGCGAAAAACTCATCCTCAAGGATGCGCGCGGGGAAAGGGCCGACGACAAGGTCGGGATTATAACAGAAACTGCAACGAAAAACGCAACCGTTGGTGAAAACAATGGTTGCGATCTTCCCCGGGAAATCCACGAGGCTTAACTTTTGCCACCCGCCGATATTCATATCTTATGTTTTTATGCCGCCATCGCTTCCAATTTCTTTTTTTATCTTAACGGAAGAGCAGCCCTCAATAAATATTATAAAAGGCGTGAGCGGATTAAAAAAGAAATTGGAAGCGATGGCGGCTATGCCGGATTGTTAGCAGGCGCAGTCGGTCACTGCGAGTTGCTTGTTGTATTCTACGCGGTCGTTGAATTCCTCTTGTTTGCCTTCGTTCCATTGGGATACGGGGCGGAGGTAGCCGACGACGCGAGAGTATACTTCACAGCGCTGACGTTTTTCGGTTTCCATAAGATCTATTGTTTTATTGCTGCTGTTTCTTCGACCTTTGTTTGTGCCGTTACGGCATTATGTTGTTCAAGCGCCTCATCGCATTTAGGGCAGTAGTAGTGCTCGCCGGGAATATAGCCGTGCGTCGGGCAGATGCTGAATGTCGGCGTGATCGTGAAATACGGCAGGCGATATTGTGAAACTACTTTTCTGACTAAGTTTTTCGTTGCTTCTACTGATGGCATGCTTTCGCCGATAAACCCGTGGAGCACCGTACCACCAGTATAGCGCGTTTGCAGACTATCTTGAAGGTCGAGCGCTTCAAAGATGTCGTCGGTGTGCCCGACGGGGAGATGCGTTGAGTTTGTATAGAACGGTTTTGCGCCTTCACGGTATTGCTTTTCATTGGCGCAGACAATGTCAGGATACGCCGCTTTATCGATCTTTGCGAGGCGGTATGCGGTGCCTTCTGCAGGGGTTGCCTCAAGATTGTAGTGATTGCCGGTTTCGTCTTGAAATGCAAGAAGTTTGTCGCGCATGAAATCAAGCACTTCTTCCGCAAACGCATGCCCTTCGTCATCCGCGATGCTTTTCTTGAGGAGGTTGAGGCATGCTTCGTTCATTCCCACGATGCCGATAGTGGAGAAATGATTCGCCCAGTATTGGTTGAAGCGCTGTTTCACGCTGGCAAGATAAAACTTGGTATACGGATACAGATCGCGATCGGTGAAGCGCTCAAGGCATTTGCGCTTGACCTCAAGGCTTTCCCGCGCAATCTTCATGAGTTTTTCAAGGCGCGCAAAGAAATCTTCTTTTGATTTTGCGAGATATCCGATACGGGGGAGGTTGATGGTGACGACGCCGATGGAGCCCGTGAGCGGGTTGGCGCCAAATAAGCCGCCGCCTCTTCGCTCAAGCGCGCGCAGATCAAGCCGTAGCCGGCAGCACATGGAACGCGCGTCGTCAGGAGACATGTCCGAATTCACGAAGTTTGCAAAATAAGGGATGCCGTATTTTGCGGTCATTTCCCACAACGGCTCAAAGTTCGGATTATCCCATGCAAAGTCATTGGTGATGTTGTAGGTGGGAATAGGAAAGGTGAACGGCCTGCCTTTTGCGTCGCCTTCGATCATGACCTCAAAGAACGCTTTGTTGAGCATGTCCATCTCTTTTTGGAATTCCCCGTAGGTTTCTTTTTGCGGTTTGCCGCCGATGACGACGGGAGACTTCGCATAAATCGACGACGGATGCATATCCATCGTAATGTTGGTGAACGGCGTTTGGAAGCCGACGCGTGTTGGCACATTCATATTGAACATGAATTCCTGCATCGCCTGCTTTACTTCAGTATAGGTAAGATCGTCGTAGCGGATGAACGGCGCAAGCAGGGTATCAAAATTAGAGAATGCCTGCGCGCCTGCCGACTCCCCTTGGAGGGTATAAAAGAAGTTCACCACTTGGCCGAGCGCGCTGCGGAAATGCTTGGGCGGCTTGCTTTCCGCCTTCCCCGGAACGCCTTTAAATCCTTCCGCGATAAGGTGTTGCAGGTCCCACCCGACGCAATATGACGCGAGGAGGTTGAGATCGTGGATGTGGAGGTCGCCTCCCATGTGTGCTTTGGCGATCTCTGGTGTATAGATCTTGTTCATCCAGTAGATCTTGCTGATCTCTGAAGATAAGTAGTTGTTGAGCCCTTGGAGCGAGTACGACATGTTGCTATTCTCGCGCACCTGCCAATCAAGCTTCTCTAAATAACTGTCTACGAGGTCAACATTTGCCGCAGACACCAATTCACGCATTTTTGAGTGCTGGTCGCGGTAAATAATGTATGCTTTTGCTGTTTTTTTGTAGCGCGAGCCCAAAAGCGCATCTTCGACGGCGTCCTGGATCTCTTCCACCATCGGGACTTTGCCCGCGATCCGCTCCTGTGTGACGTCAAGCGCCCTCTGCATCAAATGTTCCGCCACATCATGGTCAAATTCACAGGTTGCAAACCCCGCTTTTTCAAGAGCCGCAGTAATCTTATCTTTGTCAAAGGGAACAATTCTTCCATCTCGTTTGCGGATCTCGATGAATTTGATTGGGGAGGGCATGGTGATAAAAAATGATTTAATTTTTCTTCTTATTTTTGTATCATATCACAGCGCGCAAGTGATGCGCAAAGGAGTGGATAACCTCTCTGTCAATACGCGCGCGAACAGCTTTTTTTCGCCGATGATTTGACTTTTTACGTGCTTTCTTGTATACTATAAACACAACATTTTGTTCATTTCATCGGATAATTTGCGGGCATTCGGAGCAAACCGCGGCGCAAGATGCACAGACGATCGCTCTCACGCTTTCATGCGAGGGAGAGGAAAGTCCGGACACCCGCCCGCCCAAATTTTTTATTTTTTGTGAACACAAAAAACGCCGATTGCGCGCGCAGAATAAAAAGTCAAGAGATAAAAAATTTGGGCGGGCAACAGCAGCGGCTAACAGCCGTCGAGGGCGACCTTAGAGGTGCGAACAGAGACGCTTTCCAACGAAAGACGGAGAGCGCCATCCTTGCGAAAGCAAGTATGGCGAGTCCCGATGGGAACATCGGGAGTGAAACGGCCAAATCCTTGCCGGGTGCAAGACAATATGCTTTCTTTTGGAAGCAGGTAGTCGCATGATCATCGCAGTAATGCGATGACAAGAGAAATGATCGTCGCCAATTTTGTTCCGAACGCAGTGAGGAGTACAAAATTGAGCGTCCCGAGCCTGTCGAGGGGCAACCCTTCGACTTCGCTCAGGGTGTTCGATTTCGGTTTCCTCGCTGCGCTCGGACGAAATCGGAACAGAATCCGGCTTACGTACATCTTCACCGGTTTGCTCCGAATGTCCGCACATTGTTGTAGCGAAAAAAGCGGGATTTTTCCGCTTTTTTCCTTATCTTCCTCATCACACTATGGGAATTTCCTAATATACGACGTTATTTCCTTACTAGGCGATGAGCGCGCATATTCTCTGAGATTGAATAATACGTATTATTTCGCTATGATGCGGGTATGAAAAAAGCGGCGCTTTTATTCACGGTCGCGCTTGTGCCGGTTGATTTTATTATGTTGTTTTTCGCGGGTATCTCCGCGTATTTTTTGCGCACCAGCGAACTGGTCAGTCAGTATCGGCCGGTGCTTTTTTATTTAAACCTGCCGTTTGAAAAATACATCATCATTCTTTTTTCATTTATTCCTTTTTGTATTGTGATGTTTGCGCTTACCGGCTTGTATCGGGCGAGGCGAGGGGATATTTTGGAGGAGTTTTTCCAGGTGGTCGCCTCCGCATCGTTTGCGATGATGGCTATTATCATTTACATCTTTATCACGCGCGAATGGTTTGACTCGCGGTTTATCGTGATCGCCGCATGGGCGCTCACGATCGGTTATGTTTTTTTAGGAAGGATGGCGCTTCGCGCGGTAGAACGGTATTGCGCGACGCGTTATCAGTTTGGCGTAAAACGCGCGCTTATCATCGGCGATGACGAAGTGTCGGATATTCTTATGCGCGAAATACAGCGCAATCCCGCATTGCGTTATCGCGTCGTAAAACAAATTGCGGTGCTTGATCTTGAGGAAATAAAGCGGGCGATCGAAAACCCGGGCATTGATGCGGTTGTCGTGGGTCGCGCGGATTACAGTAAGGAAGCGATCGTGGAACTCGCGGAATTTTGCCGCGACCGGCATTTAACGTTTCGCTTTGCGCCGACGCTTTTTCAAGCGCTGACGACGAATGTGGAGGTGGACATCGTAGGAGGAATTCCGCTTATTGAAATAAAACACACTGCGCTTGACGGGTGGGGGAAAGTGATCAAGCGAACGATGGATTGTGCGGGCGCGATCGCGGGGCTCATAACACTGTCGCCGCTTTTTGCGGCAACGGCGATCCTTGTGAAACTTGATTCACAGGGACCTGTGTTTGTGGCGCTTGATCGCATTACCATGGGGAAGAAGTTCAAAATGTATAAATTTCGTTCAATGGTTGATCATGCGCATGAAATGAAAGATCAGCTTGCGGCATTGAATGAGCGAAAAGACGGCGGCCCTCTGTTTAAGATGCAGAATGATCCTAGAGTGACGCGCATCGGGAAAGTTTTGCGCACAACGCGCATTGACGAATTGCCGCAGCTTTTTAACGTGGTGATGGGAGATATGAGTCTTGTGGGGCCTCGTCCGCATGAGCCGGAAGAAGTGGGGCAATACGAGCGGCATCACAAAAAATTGTTGGTGGTGAAAGCGGGCATGACCGGCATGGCACAGATATCAGGGTCTTCGAATCTGCCGTTTGAAGAAGAGGTTAAACTGGATACGTATTATATTGAAAATTGGTCGCTTCTTTTAGATATAAAGATATTGCTTAAAACGGTAGTGCTGGTATTTCGCGACCGTTCGGCGTGTTGATGTAGCGGATATGAATTATTTTCCTAAAGGAAAACAAAAAAAAGAAAAGCATGCGCCCGAGATACTCGAGCGCGATGCGCCATTTGATGTAGAACACGAATGGGAAGAGGCACGTTTTGCCCAGGTTTATCTCGAGCACACGAACCAGCAGAGCAATATATATTTTGAACAACACCAACGAGAACGAGCACAACAGTCGCCGCAATGGCAGCGCAATGCTGCGCGTGAGCCCCGTGCTTCAGCATTTTCTTTTCTATGGCGTTTTGTGAGCGCGGGAGCGTTTGGCGGCGTACTGCTTGCCGCTGTTTTTGGCGCGGCATGGTGGTGGAACGAAGGGGCGCGCATACCTCCGGCGTTCACCGCCGCGCGAGGGGCATACGAAAATATCCTTTCTGCACAGCAGTCGTTTTTTGCATTTGATCTCGAGCAGGCGATGTTTTTATTGCACGACGCGCGGGAGCGCGCGGCACAGCATACGCAAGGCGGTCGCGCGCTTATCGCGAGCGTACAAGGCGCGGTCCTATCTCTCGTGCAAGGGGGAAGCGGATACGCATCACCGGACGCGGCGACACTCGAGCAAGATGCGCTTGGAGCGGCGGAAAAATTTGCTCAAGGAATGGACCCGTTGTTTCAGGTGTCCGCCTCTTCTTTTTTTCGTATAAAGACCGCATATAACGGAGTGCCGGCGGGAGAATTGATCGGAGATGCGCTCGTAAAGATACGCGAGGCATCTGCGGGATTTCGTACAACGCAGAACATTCTTTCTGAGATGAAAGATACAGATACGTTCTCCGAGCAAGCGCGCGCGTACAGCGACGTGCTCGTGCCCCAGCTTTCATTGACGACCGCATATGCGGAACGGATCGCGGCGTATTTGAAGCTTGCGGTATGGGCGCTTGGCGCGGAACGGCCCCGAAAATTCTTACTCGTCGCGCAAGACAGCATCATCGCTCGTCCAACCGGCGGGGTAATTCGTTCCGTGGGAGTTGTCACCACCCAAGGAGGTGCGATCACAAGCATTGCTTTTGATGATGTTTATGGTATTGACGGCCAGCTTCAGGCGAATGTTATTCCTCCTGAGCCGATCCAAAAGGTCGCTACCGCGTGGGCGCTTCACGACGCGAACTGGTTTTTGGATTTTCCGCTGTCTGCAAAAAAGATCGCTTATTTTTACGGGAAATCGGGCGGAGGGGATGTGGACGGCGTGATAGCGATTAACGAATACGCGGTTAAAAATATCCTTGCGGTTACCGGCCCGGTGAAAGGAGATGACGGGGTTTTGGTTAACAGCGAAAATAATCGCCGTTTCGCGAGTAAAGACGTGTTGCAGGCTTTGAGTGAGGTAGTCCCGACGCTTTCAGGCACAAGTGCCGGTGCACTTGTACGGGCGCTTCAGAACGGCCTGCATACAAAAGATATTTTAGTATGGTCTGCGGAGCGCGACTATCAGGAGATGATCGTACAGGAAGGGTGGAGCGGAAAGGTGCTTCATGAGGCGGGAGCTGATTATCTCGCGGTCGTATCGAGCGATATTGGCAACGACGTTAAGGAAGTGAAAGAAGACGTGTGGAAAGAAACAAGCATTGATGCCTCAGGCGGCATTATCAATACGGTCGCGGTCCAATTTATTTCTCAAGGAGGTGGCGAAAGCAGTGAGCGGTATATACGCATCTATGTTCCCCTCGGGTCTGAATTGCTTGAAGCATCGGGAATTACTACAGCAACAATCCATCCTCAGATTGATTATCATAAAGAGCGATTCACTGCTGACGATGATCTTGCGATGACGGAACGGGCCATGCGCGCTGACGTTTCAGGTGCACGGGTATTTGAAGAATCGGGAAAAACAGTATTTGGAGGATGGGTAAAAACAGGAGAAAAAAATACCACGGTCATTGTCCGTTATCGGCTGCCGTTTTTATTTGAGAAGGAATCATCACTTATTCCAAAAACATTTTTATTTCAGAAACAGCCGGGAGTTTCTGCCGCGGCAACTTTTTCGTTCGTGGTCTCGGAAGGCATGCGGGTAACGGATAGCGAGGGGAATGATCTCTCGACGCTTTCTTTCAAAGGAGAAAACGATATAATCATACAAGCGATCATCAAATGAAGTGGCGTAATATTTTCAATGCAGAGTTTGATGCAATTTTTTCTGCGGCGATGATGATCGCCTTTTTTTCTTTTTTATCCAAGGCGCTCGGCATCGTGCGCAACCGCATTTTTGCGGGTGAATTCGGCGCGGGAGATACGATGGATATATATTTTGCCGCATTTCTCATTCCCGATTTTCTCTACAGCCTCCTTATTCTCGGCATATTGAGCTCGGTGTTCATTCCGGTATTCGCGGAATACGACGCGCGCAGTAAAGAAGAAGCGTGGCGGCTCGCGAATGTCGTCCTTACCGTGTTTTGCACGGTATTTGCGGTGTGTGCGGCGATAGCCGCGGTGTTCGCACCGGCGCTTGTTGCACTGGTCGCTCCCGGATTTGACGGAGAAAAACAAGTGCAGACCGCACTGCTGATGCGTATTATGTTTTTAAGCCCCATATTGCTCGGCGCATCAAACATTATCGGCAATATGCTGCAGGCGCGCAGGCGGTTTTTCACATTCGCGCTTGCGCCGGTCATGTATAACATCGGCATTATTATCGGCGCGCTGTTTCTCGTGAAGCCGTTTGGCGTCGCGGGGCTTGCGGTCGGCGTGGTGCTGGGCGCATTGCTCCATTTCCTTATTCAGATCCCGGCGGTTGTACAGCTCGGGTTTTCTTTTAAGCCACAGTTCGATATACGGCACCCCGGTCTTGTGAAGATCGCGCGTCTTTCGTTGCCGCGCACCGTGGGGCTTGTGGCAAACCAGCTTAATTTCGTCGTGGTCACGGCGATCGCATCTACGGTCGCGTCGGGAGGTATTGCGATCTTTTATTTCGCGAACGACCTGCAATTCGTTCCCATCAGTATCATCGCGCTTTCGTTTGCAAGCGCGGTGTTTCCGTTTCTTGCCGCAAGCTACGCACAAGGGGATATGGATGCGTTTTTGAATAAACTGTACGACGCCATCAACCAGATCCTGTATTTTGTCATTCCCGCCTCCTTGTTTCTTATTTTGGTGCGCGCGCAGGTGGTGCGCGTGTTGCTGGGGTACGGACAGTTCTCGTGGGAGGATACGCGCCTGACTGCGGCGGCAGTGGGAGCGTTTGCAATTTCGATCTTTGCGCAAAGCTTGGTGCCGCTTTTTTCACGCGCTTTTTACGCGCTTCAAGATACCAAGACCCCCGTGCTTATCAATATCTCGTCAACGGTGCTCAACGCGCTTCTGAGTTTTTATTTTCTTTATCTGATGAACGCGGGCGGCGAGTTTGCTCGCGTGATCGGCGCGGTGTTTAAGATTTCTGACCTTGCGCATGCGCCCATCCTCGCGCTTCCGCTTGCGTTTTCACTCGCGAGCGTGATAAATCTTTTAGCATTGTATTTTGCATTTATGCTGCGCATTGAAAATTTTGACAGTTCACGCATTGTTCCTTCGTTGTTTAAGATCAACCTTGCCGCCGCATGCATGGCGGTCGCGGTGTATGGGGCATTGCATATTATCGCAGAGTGGGTGAATATGCAGACGTTCGCGGGCGTGTTCATACAAGGGGGGCTTGCATTCGTTGCGGGCGCGGCGGTGTATGGCGCCGCGTCGTATGCGCTTCGCATCCCCGAATTTTTTTCAGTCGTGCAATCCTTCTCGCTTCCGGTAAAAAGAATATTCCTTTCGCGGATATTCCTGTGGAGCGGCTCGGAAGAGAAATAATATCAGTTTACGTTTTTATGGATCAGAAATATATCCGCAATTTTTGCATTATCGCGCACATTGATCATGGCAAGTCGACGCTTGCCGACCGGTTTTTAGATCTTACGGGCGCGGTGGAAAAGCGAAAAATGCAGGAGCAAATGCTTGATACGATGAGCATCGAGCGCGAACGCGGCATCACGATTAAAATGCAGCCGGTGCGAATGCTGTGGAATGTTGAGGGCGTTCCTCATTTGCTCAACCTCATTGATACCCCCGGTCATGTTGACTTCGGCTACGAAGTATCTCGTTCGCTTGCCGCGGTGGAGGGTGCGATATTGCTGGTAGACGCGACCAAGGGCGTGCAGGCCCAAACGCTTGCAAATCTTGAGCAGGCGTTGATGCTGGGTCTTGTCATTATTCCCGCGGTGAACAAAATTGATTTGCCGCACGCCCGCCCGGAAGAAGCGGCCGAAGAAATTTCAAAGATCCTCGGCATTTCATCCGAAGACATCTTGTACATTTCGGGCAAAACAGGCGCGGGCGTTCCTGAACTGCTTGAAAAAGTGGTGAAAGTGATCCCGCCGCCCAAAGGCGATCCCAAAGGGCCGCTCAAAGCGCTTATTTTTGATTCCTCGTATGATTCATATAAGGGAGTTGTGGCAAATATCCGCGTTATGGACGGCTCGGTGAAGGCGCACGAAGTCGTGCGGTTCATGATGGCGGATGCGATGTCGGAAGTGATCGAGGTCGGCGTTTTCCGCCCGCAGTTTGAATCAACAACAATTCTTGAAACAGGGGAAATCGGATATATCGCCACGGGACTTAAAGAAATAAATAAAGTGCGCGTCGGCGACACGGTAACGCATGAACAAGCGCAAGCGCACGCCGCGCTTATGGGATATAAAGAGCCGCAGCGCGTCGTGTTTGCGAGTTTTTTCCCGCAGAGCGCAGACGGGTTCGATATGTTGCGCGATGCGTTCTCAAAGCTGCGGCTCAATGATGCGTCGTTTTATTTCGAGCCGGAACAGTCAGATGCGCTCGGGCGCGGGTTTCGCTGCGGATTCCTCGGCGTGCTGCATTTGGATATCATCCGGGAGCGTTTGAGTAGGGAATACGGCATCGTGCCGCTGATCACCGCGCCATCGGTTTCGTATCGCATTACGACGCGCAATAAAGAAGAGTATGTCATTTATTCGCCAAGCCAGATCCGCGATGCGGGGGATATACTCACGATTGCCGAGCCGTATGCGAAGGTGGAGATCTTAACGAGCACGGAGTATCTGGGCCAAGTTATGCAACTCTTGAACGAATCGCGCGGCATATCGAAAGAAACGCAGTATGTGACCGCAGAAAAAGTGCTGGTGCGCTATGAAGTGCCGCTTGCCGAAGTAGTGGTTGATTTTTACGACCGGCTTAAATCGGCGACATCCGGCTATGCGTCGCTCACGTATGAGCTGATCGGATTTACGCCCAACGATCTTGTCAGGATGGATATACTCGTGGCGGGAGACATGATGGAGCCGTTCGCGCAGATCGTACCGCGCTCGGAGGTGGTGCGCAGAGGCAAGGCGCTTGTGGCGAAGCTGAAAGAAGTGCTTCCGCGCCAATTATTCGCCGTATCTATTCAGGCGGCAGTGGGCGGTAAGATCATCGCGCGGGAAGATATTTCCGCGATGCGCAAAGATGTTACCGGGTATTTGTACGGCGGCGATTATTCACGAAAGAAAAAACTGCTTGAAAAGCAGAAGAAAGGAAAACAAAAAATGAAGGCGATGGGAAAAGTGGATATCCCGCCCGATGTCTACTTTAAGGTGTTGCAAAGAAGTTAGCGGGCGGCGAACGCCGGTATTCGTTCTGTTTTTATAAGAGAGCCGGAAGGATGGTGAATCCGACCATTGAAAGGATGATAAGGACGACGAGAATGGTCCAGATAGTGGTGATTATTTTCTTGTGCTTTGTCATTGAATTAGCTATGATAAGTTACGAAAAGTAATAGTGATGCGCTTATGGGCCGTCGCACCTCCAAAGGAAAGAAGACAAAAATCATGGTGCTCGCGCTGGGAATGATCGCGAGCGTATTGGTGTATAAGGTGGGCCGCGTCTCCTATGAAAAGTACCAGATAACGAAGCAAATTTCAACCATCGACGGAGAATTGAAGGCGTTAAGCGCGAAAAGCGACGACTTGCAGACGCTCATCAAGCATCTCAATGATGATACGTATGTGGAGAAAGAAGCGCGCAAAAAGCTGAATCTTCAGAAAGAAGGGGAGAAAGCGGTGATCATCGTGGGCGGGTCTACCACTGCGATAAAAAAGAAAGAGAATACACAAAGCGCGGCAGATGGCGGAGAGTTAAATCCCCAAAAATGGTTTCGCGTCCTTTTCGGGAAATAACATGCGGGTATAGTACAATGGTAGTATGCGACCTTCCCAAGGTTGAGACGCGGGTCCGATTCCCGCTACCCGCTCAGATTTATTTTTTTCATAGCAAGAAGCGGCATGATGCTGCTTCTTGATTTTTTCTTGGCAGATGTGGTATATCAATAAGAAACAGAGAGCAGG
>ERZ1292625.1599-Hain-H41-01um-R1-1599-length-25793-cov-25_pt1 | contig 25793 bp, 52 predicted proteins | sample MGYA00564400_ERZ1292625 | MGnify/ENA primary metagenome ERZ1292625 (study PRJEB36523, sample SAMEA6512639) | groundwater metagenome | collected 2019-01-08 | study: AquaDiva: Metagenomics assemblies of 32 groundwater samples | reverse complement strand
CCCGTTCGCGCAGCGGGAAATGCAGGATGTATTCAGAGGCCACGCTGTCTCGACAGCGCTTAATAACGTCCAGCAATGGACCTTCGCAGCGCACGCGATGTCCGACCAGCTTCTTGTTGTTCTTGCCTTTGTTGGGAATGTATTGCAGATAGGTAACGCCGTTCTCGATCAGTAGATTGTTTTTCCAGCGCAGGCCCGAGACATCACTGACGCGCGTGCCAAGATGAATGGTCAGATCCATGGCGTTCTGGACCCAGGGCTGCACTTCATCTCGAATGGAATGGAACAGAACAAGGGACAGACGCTTGCGGGCCACCGTGACAATCGCCACATCGGTCATTTGTGCCGGATTGGTTTTCATGTACCCGCGACCAATTGCCTTGTTGAACAGGATGGATAACACGCGCCGGAACATCTGGGACATGTTCGGGGTTTGTTTTTCGAGGAAGGCGGAGAGGAGCTTTACTGTAAAGATGGAATCGTTTAGTGGCTTATCCCCAAATTCACGATCCAGAACTTTGACAATGCCGATATAGTTTTCGACCGTGGATTTCGACATCTTGCCCCTGACACCGGGAGCGAGCAGAAGGCGCTGTTTCCAGACGTGTTCGACTACATACTGGGCATGCTGACTGAAGGTGGTGGTGTCGAGTTTCTCGCCGAGGATCTTTTCGACCCGGCTGGAAGAAACGATTAATCGTTCGTTGAGTTCCTTTGCGGCAGCAATGGCTTCGTATCGGTCTTTTCCCATTCCGAATCGTTTGCCGTTATCGGGACGCTTGTAGACATAGTAACCGTTGGAATTCTGATAGAGATTGCGTATACCGGTATTGCTGGCGCGCATGGTAGTCATCCTTTTGTAGACGGATCATCTAAGCCTGAACCGTTGGCCTTCTCTTTTTGAATGCGTTCGTATATTTCGAGTCGATGCACCGAGACATGACGCGGGGCACTGATCCCGATCTTTGCCTCGGTTGCCTTCTTCTCCGACATGCCGAGGAAGGTTATCTGGATATCGTCACCGATAACTATGGTCTCTCCGGTCGCACGTGTTAAAACCAGCATGGTCTATTCCCTTATATATAAATGACCCGATCAAAATGTAACAAATGGTTACAGATTTTGCAAGCCAGCCCATTGCGGGCAAAAACGCGATACGGAACAATAACTTTCGCATCGGACGTTCTTGCCGGGACGGTGGACCAGGCTGATGCCGGCGAGAGCCGTACCATCCGGTTTCAGGTGGCCATTTTTCATGGCCCAGGCCTTGGCCTCGTCATAGGTAGCAAGACAACGCAACGCGGACTTGCGGCCTGCTTTGGTCACCGCCCATTCCTCGCCACGATACCAACGATCATCGCCAGAGCAGGGTTGCACCTGTTCCAGTAGGATGGCCCGTTGGTGCAGGTCAATGCGCTGTTCGATGTAGCATTGTGCCACCCCCGGATCCCAGAGCGGAATGGTGACGACACTGACCATCTGTTGCGGGTAGTCGGGCGAGCGCATGGCCTGCGCGCGCGACCAGTCGCGGTAGATAGCAACAATCTCCAGTCTTGAAACATCGTAACCATTGTGGCGACACAGGTGAGCCAGGACGTTGAGCTGGGCCTCCCATTCCGGTTTCGGGCCGAGCGAGGTCCAGGTGCTGGTGACCTTGTAGTCCTGCAAGATCCCCGCTGGCGTGAAGACCAGCCGGTCGAACTGACCGGACAAGTTCCATTTGCCGACCGGCATGTACAGACGTTTTTCGGTTAAGCCCAACTGTTCGGCGCGCTCCAGAATCGTGTGGACGGCCTGACCCAACAATGACCAGATCCGGTCAATGGCGTCCTCCTCCAGATCCTGCTCATGTTTGCGCCGCAGATAATGGATTTGCGGGGGGCCGATTAACGTGGTGACAGACACGTCACCACCACCGGTATACGGATCGTTGGCGACGGCCCTGACCAGAGCGTCCGGAAGGTTGGCGCGGTTGGTAATTTTCATTTATTCATCATTCCACTCTGCCAGCAGGTTGTGCATGATTTCATCCACTCCCTGACACTTTCTGGCATCATCCGCCGTGCATTCGCAAGTCCGTTCACCGTGCGGTTCCGTGATGCAGTCGAAGTAATCACAATCCTTGCAATAGCGCATGTCTTCCCAGACATATTCAAAGATGGCGTCGAGCGTGTACTTCATCAGGCGGCGGTGGCACGTTCCTGTGCCGCCACAATGCAGGTAATGGCAGCCGTGGCGGTTTCTTCCCAGCCCTTTTCTCTGGGGATGACGGTGATCTCATGACCTCCCGCGTCGAACAGCGTGATGGCTTCGCCACAGTGAGTGACAACCGCATCGTAGATATTGTTGTTGACCGTGATGCGCATGGTGTCTCCTATTTAACAACTCGCATGACTCTGTTGACTAATGGATTGGTGCTATTCGCCGGCAGTCCGCTCGCATCCAGTTTGCTGGTATCGATGTACAGCGTCCTGCCGATGTGCCGTACCGGCAACAGTCCTTGCCGGACCCAGCGCCAGACCGTGGGATAACTCGGACGTGAGTCGGCGCTGAAATATCGGATGGCATAGTCCCTTAGCGTGATTAACGCCATACATCACCACGGAATGTCGTCGTCGAATGGTACCGGCGGGGGAGGGGGAGGTGCCTGAATATTAGCAACTGCATGCCCTAACCTCGGTGCACGCACCCGCAGACCGCCGATCAGCTTGCCGCCGAAGCTCACGTTCGGATCGGTGTACAGCACCAACTGTTTACCGTTCCAGTCGTCGGTATCCTCGCTGCCGCAAATCTGTGCGCACAAGTGAATGTTGGTACTGTTCAACACCAGTGGTTTTTCAAATTCGTTGAAGTACAGGACGTATTTGTTTTCGGCCGGTTCACCATCCATGGCGACGTTGGTGCGCGCTAGCCCCTTGATGGTTACCAAGGCCCCGCGTCCAACATCCTCTTTCTTGAGGTATTTACTCGGCATCATCTCGCCAATTTTCATTTGTGTGTTCTCCCGTTGTTGATGTTCAAGTTCTTGCTGCTGTTCCAGCGCCTGCGCATAAGCCCAAGCCGCCAGGCTGTCGTCGTCACTGGATTGGTTGATACCGCTCAATTACAACCACCTGTTCTCTGCTATAGTGCACGTCCGATGGGCAATTAAGATAGAACCGAAAGTAACTTCTTGTCAAGAACATTTAGTGACCGGAATAATTTGACGTGAGCTTCAGAAGCTGATTTACTTGCTCACCGGTTGATTAAGAGATGGCACACATGGCAGAAAAAGATGCAGTCCGCATTCGCCGCGAATTTTCGGAACGCCTGAACGAGGCCCTGGATGACCTGGGCGTGCCCACGAAAGCCAGGGGCCGTCAGACCACGGCGGCCCGGCTGTTCGGCGTCAGTCAGAAGGGGGTGCGCAAGTGGTTGGAAGGCGAGGGCCTGCCACACACCAAGCGCATCGGCCGAATCGCCCACAAGGCCAATGTGCGGCAGGAATGGCTACTGTTTGGATTGGGGCCGAAACGACTGGACCCGGACGAGACCAGTCAATTCAATACCAGCCTGATGCAGCGCATCATGGTCTCGGTGGAGAAAACAATAAAAGTCGGGGATATTCAGCTCAGTGAACAGCAAAAGGCGTTTCTGGTTACTTCGCTTTACGAAAGCCTTTCTCGTTAAGCGCCAGCAGGGCGCGCTGGTCCAGCAATCCCCACGACTCGATCCGGTACGGTCCGCGCCCAATCGGACGCAAAATCACCATTTTGTACTCCGTCCGCGCCGAATGCAGCATGCGCGTGATTGTGGCGGACGACACTTTCAGCGTTGCCGCCATGTCCTTCTGTGTAAGCGTCGTGCCGGATACCAATAAACGCAGGAGCTTCGCCAGATCCTGAATCGTGGTGTGCGTTCGTTTGGACGTGCATGTCATTTTCTGCATAACCTTCCATTTCTTCCAGTTTATTCTATAACAGATTATGGCAACCTATCAGGTAACGAACAGTGCTTGACAAAAAGTCACATTTCGTTCTAACTTCATGAATGAATCTTATCTCACAAGCCATCACTCTTTCTGGGGGCGTGGTCAATCTCGCCAAACACTGCGGTGTGACCTATCAGGCCGTGCGCCGCTGGGAACGCCACAACCGACTGCCACGCACGGATCTGACGGGCGAGACGGAATACGCCAGAGCCATTGCTAAGGCCACCAAAAACATGGTCGGCAGTCATGCCCTGTTGAAAGTTACCCGCGAGAGCTGGGCGAAGAACACCGTCCGTACCGGATTCAATCGCACCGGATTCAAAAAGAGCAGACGCGCTGCTTAAAAACTCAGGGCCTGCATGGGCTGACACGCGAGAAAACACCGGAGACCGAGAAGCGCCGGGAAGGCTGGACTGTAAGCCGGGCAACGCTGACAACTTGCGACCCGCACCGTGACAACGGTAGTGCCCGGTCCCTGTGGCTGGATGATGCCACAGCCAGAGGGGGCCAAGCCTCTGGGGGGAAGGCTGAGTACCCGCTTCGGTTCAGTCCGAATGGATGACCTGTCTAGGTCACGGGGAAAAGTGGTTACGTTGTCTATGTTGAGTTCATCTATAGTCATTTATATCGTTTTGTTTCATTGAGTCTCACGTAAGGAGAGCGGGATGCGCGGTGAAAAATGGATGTTCTGGTTTGTCTACCTCAGCACGGCGGCGATGCTGCCCTACACCCTGATGAACATGCTCGACCCCAACTGGCTACTCGACACTGGTTGGTTGGTGTTGGTGGGCTGGGTCGCTCTGTCAGCGCTCCAGTGGTGTCTGTTCCTGATGAACGTCTCTTACCGGAAGATCGTGCGTTGATCCTGCACGGCGAGGAACAGCTTGAACGGCGCATGGAGGAGCTACGCAGTCTGATCCGCCATCACGCGCAGGCCAAAAAAGACCGCGTCCACCTTGAGCAATTCCGCAAGGTGAAGAAGGCGACGTTGATGTGTGCAGCGGAAGCACGCGGTTTCAAGACGGCTGCCTTGCAGGAACGCGAAGCGTACGCCGACCCCGCTTATACCGAACTGATCTCGGCACTGGCAGAGGCCACCGGCCAGGAGACCGAAACCTGGTGGAGTCTCCAGCTTGAGCAGTGGAAATTTGACGCCTGGCGCACCCAGATGGCGTCAGAGCGGGCCGAAAAGATCCGCTACGGCGCTGGGTAGGGCAAGGACAACAACGCTTGGGAGGGCATGGTGAGAAAGCCTACGGATGAAAAACCCGTCAACGTGAACACGCTCTTGTCAGATATGGATCGTCTGATTGATTTTAACCGCAGCCAGAACAAGGTCTGTCGGCGAGTCGTGCTCACGTCCGATCAGTACGTCGCCTTTCTAGAGAAAAACCACAATCAGCCGTATTACCGGAACGTGTTAGTGGTGTCGCAATAAATGACGGCGTACTACAACGAAAACGACCCGTTCGCCACCTGCGGCAAGTCGCTCTCGCGGAAGCTCAACGTCTACCGCCGGAAGTATTGCGACCAAGCCTGTATGGCGACGGCCTTCACGAAGACGCCGAAGGACGGCTCGGCGGGACGTTGGCAGGCGCAGCACTTCTATCCGACACATCACTGCGATCGATGCGGGATCGTGAGGGACGAGCTACACCGCCATCACAGGGATCAGAACCCGAAGAACAACGTGCCGGAGAACATCCAAGTGTTGTGCCGTGCTTGTCATCATGCGGTCCATCGGGAACTTGCGAACGGTGCGGGCAATTCGCAGAGGTCTACCGAGTGACGATTATCGGGGCGAACCGCATTGGACGCCTGCGCGGCTATGGTAACGCCATCGTCCCGCAAGCCGCAGCGGAATTCGTTAAAGCGTATCAAGAAGTAGTAAGTCATGGCTATGCTCATGGTTGAAATGGTTCCACGACGCACACCAATCCGCTCTCAGGCCATTCTGAATGCGGCCAGTGGATCTGCTTGCACGGTCTGCGGCACCACCGGTGAAACAGTGGTATTCGCGCATCTGAATGAAGCCTTTGCAGGTAAAGGCATGAGCCAGAAAGCGGATGACATCGCTGGGTTCTTTGCCTGTCAGCGTTGTCATGATCAGTACGACGGGCGCACGCGAAATGAGGATGTTGATGCCTGGGTGGTCATGCGCGCCATGTATCGGACGTGGCGCGCACTGATTGAAGAAGGGGTAATCATTCTAAAATGAGAACGGCTCGTGACAATTGCCCTTGAACTACCATGGCCGCCGAGCGTCAATAATTACTGGACGCATGCCCGGCGCGGGACGTTTATCTCCGTGCGCGGCGTGAATTATCGCATGTCGGTACGGGTGGAGATCGCCAAAGCTAAAATCTACAAACCGCTGACTGGCTCGCTGCATTTGATACTGAAACTGTTCCCACCGGATCTGCGTAGGCGTGACATCGACAACGTGCTCAAGGCGTTACTGGATGCGCTGGCCAAGGGCGGTCTGATGCTGGATGACAACCAAGTGAAGAAGCTTGACATCGAGATGATGAGTGACCTGCATGGGGTCGTTGAGGTCTACGTGAAGCCCATTGAACAGGTTTGAATGGCTTTTGGTCTACGTGAGAGGAAAATCTGATGTCGGATATGGAGCTTGATTCTTTCGAGCCGGATTATCAGGCCGTTTGCGAAGTGTGTGAACAATCCCCGTGCGTTACTGGGGTGAAGGGCGGGAAGGTTGTGTACAAAAGCGGAATGTGTGGCCCTTGCACGTTTGGCACGGCGGCTGCGTTGGATGTGGCGTGGTGGAATGGCAATGCAGACTGATTTTGTTTCCCGTGAAACGATAACAATACATTCTTGTCAACAATAATGAACCCAGCACGCGCGGCAGCACTTTTGAACGGCAGGGCACAGGCGTTTTCCATCGGACTTGGTGGCGAACGGATCACGGACCAGGATATAGCTCACGCGCTGGGTAAGTTGTGGCACGAAGGGGCGCGTTTATATGGACGCGCAAAATGGGCCGGGCAGGATCAGTATTTTGAGCCATTGTTGGCGCACTTACTGAAGTCAGTAAAGGCGCTGGAAAGCCTAGATTGCTGGACAGATGTGAAACCGGGGGAGTTAGAGCGCATCACCAAACTGGCGTTGGTGGAAAGCCTGTTTCCCAAGCTGTGTCCGACCTGTGGGGGTCTGGGCACCCTTATGGTTGAGAAGCAAAAGCGTGGCCGTCCGCGCCTGAAAAAGACCCCAGCCGCTGTGCTTAAAATACCCTGCCCGAAATGTTTGGGCGAGGGCATACAAGAACATGCTGAATTTGCGCTGGCCAAGACCGTCCAAGTCAGCCGGCGGCGCTGGGCCAATGTCTGGTCCTACCGCTATCACAATCAGATTCAGCCATTACTGGATAAATATGAGCGTTTATTCTGGGTTGGAATCCGGCGGGCATTGCGGGAAAACAAAGGTTGACGTGGTGAACACGATCGACTATTTTAATTCCTAGGCTGGGCCTCGACATTCCAGCTAAAACAACTTCCCCGTTGTTTTCTCCGGTCGGACCCGGTGGGCACAAAAACCCCACCGGGTTTTTTATGGGCAAGGAAAAGCCCTTAGAACTCGCGCTCGTAAAACGAGCGGATGAGTGTTTCGAGTTTTTCGTTGCTGGTCTGCATTCCTTCACCACCCACACGCCCAATCCAAAAACCTCCATGCGTCTGAGCGGTGATCTCAAATTCCCCGACGCGCAGGCGGGTGATAACGATGGGTTCCAGCTTCTCGGTGTTCATATTTATTCCTTTGGGTTATCGGCCCGGTTGAGGGTGGAGCGAGTGGCAGGTTTTTCCTTGCGAACCCTGCCGTAAGAAGAATCTTTTGCGCGCTCGCGGCGCATGAGTTCACGGTTTGAATCACGTTTGCGTGTGACGATTGATCGCCAATCGTCTAACCTGTGCCGCTTGCCATCCTCCCGAATGGGACCGCTACGGTTTTCTGCAATCATCATTTCCATTTTCCACATCAGCAAGCGCTGATGCAGAAGCTCATAGTCATTGGTGCGGATGGTTCTCGACATCATGGCCTGAATGGCCTGTCTGGAGTATCCAAGATAGTAACCAGCCAAATCTGCTGCGTCGTTGCCGGAAATACCAAACTCCGTCAACAGATCGCGCAGGGCTTTACCTGGCAGGTTACGCGGCTTATCCGGTCCTGGTTTGTATTGCATGGTTTTCTCCGGTTGCTCGACTGTTTCGAGCTGTGGTATTGGGCTTCAGCCACTTTTGGCTGTGGTATTTGAATTCAGTCCGCCCGTTTCGGGGCGGACAAAAGCCGGGCTTGCGCCCGGCCGGTGTTCAGGCGATCAGGCTGGCATATTTTTTTGCAAACGCTGGATCAATCTTGGCGAGCGCCCGCGCGGCAGTAACGGAGGCATCGCGTAGGTTCCGACCGGTTTCGCACAGACCGAACCACCCGCCCGGCTTGTGCCATTTCGACAGGCACCGGTCACAGGTTGTTAGATGTTTGGCAAATGCGTGACAGGCCAGCTTCTCCGCCCGTACCAGCGCCATTTTCTCAGCTAACGTGCCCATGTCATTTCCTCCGGATAGCGGCCACGGTTGCCAGGACGACAAACGCGGCCATGAGTTGAACGGATACAGCCGCGCTGAGCAGTCCGAGCGTCAGCAACGGCCACAACAACCAGTTATGGGGGCGGGGTCTCATGTGAGCATGCCGTTAAATGATTTCTGGCGGTAATGTGCAACGGTTCCGCCAGGATAACGGACATGCACCAAGTCCGTGCCTTGCGTGCCGATATACTCAGAAAGTAAATCTTTCTCTACACAGCACCGGTATTCTGGCGAGGCGTCCCAGATACCCCAGAGGCTTTCTTTTTCTTCACCATCGACCAGAAGGATGCACCCTTCAACCTCATGCGGTGCATGGCGGTTCCAGTGTTCGATTTCTTTCTCAGACCAGCCCCAATCACGCGGGCCACGGTCTGCCGTGTCGTTGTGCATCCATCTGAACTCAACGCGTCCAGATGCTTCCAGGTGGTCACGTAACTGCTCAACGCGCGCAGAGGCGAGCGCACACGCGGCACGGCCGGGGGGTGTGGCGTAGCCATCATTCTCAAGGTAGAACTGGAAAGTCTTGCGTAGTTTTTTGTTCATGGCCTAGACCTCCACTTCCTGCAACGTGGTCTTCCCGTCGCAGTCGCCACAGTCGGCATGGTCGGTAACATCGACCATTACCCAGGCTTGTGCGGACACGTCCCATTGCGCGGTCGCGTCACGGAAAACATTCCGCGAGCCGCAGTGCTTGCAGTAGTAATCAATTTTCGGTTTCATGGTCATCTTCTCCGGGGCCAGGATTGGCCCGCATGCGCCTGGCTTTAACCGGACGCATGCGGGCTTGCCTGTTATTCGCCCTTGGCTTTGGCGAGTACGCGCCGCGCCTCCAGGTAGAGGCGCGCCGATTCGGCATCGGGGAACAGTTTGAACAACTGAAACGTACTGATGGTGATTTTATCGTCCATATTGTCCTCAATCTGGATCGCGCACTGTTAGGGTTAAACCGGCCTGATAACCGCGACCAAGCGCGGCGCGCTGCGGATCGGGCGACTCAGTAGCCGATAACCAGAGATCGTGCTCGGCCTGGGTTCCGAAACGCTCGCCGTGGTGGGCGCGGCGCAGGCCGCGCATATAGCCGGTCCACCAATCCGCGTGAACGGGATCGGACTCGACACGTCGCAGCGCGTCAGCCCGACGCATCAGAGAGGCGAAATTACTCATCGTCGGCCTCGCCATCCTCGGTGGAACCGAAACCCTGTCCAATGCCGCGCCGATACGGTTCGGTCACGTTGTCGTCGATTTTTGGCTCGTGCCGCTGTGCGAACGACGCCCAGGATTCGCCCTCGTGGCCCAGGACCTCAGACCCGTATATCGACGGATCGTCTGACCCAATGCGCCCGTGGGTGGGGTATTTCCGCGGTTTCGCACGCGCCACCGCCGCCTCAATCGTAAGGCCCCTGAGATCGCGCTCGATGCACGCGCGGCATTCGACCATACAGCCTGGGAATCTCAGGTTGATCGCAACGTGGTCGAGCAAATTGGCACAGCCGGTATTCAAACATTTGTGCTCACCGACGGCCCTATAGCCTGCGGCGATTTTCGCTGCGCTGATTTCTGCGATTGTGCTCATTTTGATTTCCTCACCAGGCTACCGGCTGGTGTCGGTGTAGCTGGATGCTACAAACACAGTATTTTACAGATTTATGCTTTGGGCGTGCTCATAATGTCACCCGCTGCGCCAGGCTTTCCGATATCTGCCCGCTCTTCTGTAGCGCATCCACGTAATCGACAAACGCGCACCGGATATCGGTCGCGTAATCGGTCTGTGACCAACCAGGCCGGCGTTTATATTGCGGGTGATCCTGCCAGAATGAGGCGCGCAAGGTTGCGTGTGTTGTGTAGGCGTAAACTTTCTCGTTTGTGTGCATGGTTTTCCCCTCAATAGTCCTGAAACAGTTCACGGAGTTTTACCAGGTTCGCGTCACCGATCATCACGCGCAGCCTGAGCGCATTTTCCAGGCAGGCACGGTAGATGTTTTCGGCCTTTCGACTATCCGTGTCATACCCGAGATCACCGGCCCACTGTTCAAATGTCCCGGCGTCCAGGACATCGGAATCCATGACAAGGGAATAGAGGACCTCGGTTAGAAGTGGAGCAGGTACCGGCTGGCCTTTCCATATGCCTCGTACATGTTCATACGTGGCGCGTGGAACATATCGGCCGGTCTCACATACATGAACGATATAATCCGAGTACCATCGGGTATCGGCCGTCCGCTCCCGCTGGTTGTATTCCGGGACATGGGCGCAGCCCTGCATATAATCCGTCTGCAAGGTCTGGCGACCTTTCGCCAGGGTGATAACCCAGTTTAAAGACGTGTGCTTTTCCGCCTTGTTTCTGGATTGCGAGAACGGCACAAATACTGCCTTGTATTCCAAGCCCAGCGCCTGAATCAGCGCGTGCCGGTCGGCCTTTACTTTTTCTGCATCCTCAAATTCTTTGTGTTTGTTCATGGTCTGATTCTCCGGTCAGTGGTGCGGAATTGCACCGGTTACCGCACGCGCCAGGCATGCGGTAAACGCTACACTTTCAGCACTCCGGCCCTTGAATAAAATCGCCGCCTTTACGGCGCACGATATATTCCCCCGTTTCTTCGACTTGTTCGAGTGAGCACGGGCAGCCATTCGAGAATTGACGGACACTTATCAACCGCCCGATATGTCCCGCATTTGTGGCGGTGTGCGGCCTGATAGTAATTGTGTCAGTGAAGAAGGGAATTGATTTGATTGAATAGCCCATGGTGTTTTCTCCGGTCAGTTTAGGGGGATGCTAGGGTAGCGGCCCCGTTTACGGCGCGCCTCTCAGGGCATCCTAGGCGGTCACTATCAGTACTAAAGCGCCATCCTTGGCGCGATCGGCAGGATTGCCGCCAATGCGCCCCTATTTGTTCGCGCCGAGAAGTAGCGCTGCGTTTAGGGCGTCACAAACCGTCTGGCCATCGTCTTTTGACGTGGCTGGGTAGATTAAAACCGCTCTACCATTGCTGTCCACGGCCTCAACATTTGCCACTATCGATCCGTCCGTGAGAACTGCCTCAACATTTCTGAATCTCATTTTCGCTATCTCCTCGTTATGTTCGGTACTCTGCTCAAAGTGTGTCCGGCAGGATCGCCGCCAGGCAGGTTAGGCCGCAACGGCCGGGGCCGGCTGATCCGTGTACAGCACGCCCACTTGCACCATACTGGCCGCAATGCCGTGTGCATTGGCAAAGCGGATCACCGCACCGGCAATAACCGCTCGATGAGCTGGCACACTCAGGCATTCCGAGTGCAGGCCGGACGGGGTACTCAGGCTGAGTACAGCGAGGGTAGAAGAGTCTGCAACAACAGGAGTATTCATGGTATATCACCTTTGCAGTCCAATTGAGTACCGGGATCAGCGCCAGGCCGCTAATAGCTATATCATCAGCTATTGCGCACAGTGTAGACACACCGCTTGATAGCCGTCAAGCACTGATTACCACCATGCAAACAGATCAGAGACTTACAGCCGACCGGGGCATTACACCCGACCTATTGCGATGCCTGCCATCGCAGGGAGCAACCTATACACCACAGCAACGTCTCGCCGCCGTAACCGCCTGGGCTATAACCGGTAACTGCACAGAGGCTGCCAGGTTATGCGGATTACAGGAGCGGACAATCCGGGAGTGGACTACTACGGAATGGTGGCCCTTGGCCCTATCCGAAGCGCGATTCCGCATGGGTGATGAGTTCGATGCCAAGCTCACCGGCATGATAGACAAGGCCATTGATAAGACCATGCAAGCCCTTGATAATCCTAACATATCAGCTAGGGAGGCAGCTATTGTGCTGGCCATCAGTTACGACAAGCGTGCACTGCACCGAGGCCAAGCGACCAGTCGAGTGGAGCGCGTCAACCTTGGAGAGCTGCGCGCCCAGTTCGCCAAGGTCATTGATGCCCAGCCAGTTTCCAATAAGGACGAGAGCCAAACCCCATCCCCTAACGATTCAACAAGTTAGGGGGCCTGGTCGCTTCTCTCCCGATTAGGGAGCCTGCGCATCGCGGTATAAAAGAGGGGGGAGGGGCAAATTTGGCCTCTCTGCCAAATCTCAATGTCCCCCCTCCCGACGCGTATGAAAAATAAAGGCGCTCTTTCAGAGATTGCACTGTTGCTGGTTCATGGGCTGGTCCACGAATGAAAGACATCATGATCACCGATGCCCACCTGCGCGGTGGCCTGTTCGGTGCCGTTGTCGGTGCTGTGCTGATGGGAGCGGTCTGGGTCGGTTCAGCGAAGAGTCTCGTCGATACCCTGGTCCCGTTTGCACAGTGTGATGGAAAGGGCTGGGTCACAGTCCGGTTCCCAGGCGGCGGTGAGTATACCTGTACGCCTACGGAGCAGAAGCCGTTGAACGCCAAGCCCGCACTGCGCAAGATCAAGCCGGTGAAGAAAATCGATCTGATCGATCTACCGGAAAAGTTGCCAGAATAACTTTATCTTACTTTACCGTCGGATGTAGCTTGCCTGTTTATTTTTATCACCTTAAATCTCAATCTAACTGGCTGCCATCCCCATTTCTTTCGCACCGGAAGGAAGCCACGGCGTTGCCAGAATTTAGTCAATCTGGCGAGTGTTGCGTGCCGCAAAGAAATCATCCACGACCTTTTTTTAGGGATCAGTTAATTCTTAAAATGGCTCCCGCTCAATCATGCCAGCGGCGACCAGATCATTGATGATCTCTTCCATGGTCTTGCCGTAGAGGATGACCACCTTGCCGACACAAGGTAAACCGATCTCTTCGGTCTGGAATGCAATGGGCTTCTTGTCCATCAGAAGCTCAATGTTCTCGGCGGTCAGCCCGATGATATGCAGCGTGTCGATTTGTTGGTCACCGCGCTTGATCATGACTTTGCCTTTTAGCATTACGGCCTCCAGTTCTTCGTGGTCTGTTTGGCCTTTTCGACATCCATGACGATGCCATCGTCACTGGACTTGAAACCGGGAAATTTCTGCTCCAGCAGGACATCGAGCGCGAAGGCTTCCTTGGCCAGCGCCATGATGAATTCCTCTGGTGTGCAAATGCCCTTTTCAAAAAGGATTCGGGTTACGGCCGTGAGTTCGGCGCGCAACATCAAGGTGGCTTCACGGTGGTCGCGGACAGCCTGACATTCAGGGTCTGTTTTGCTGCGTGTTCCAAGCTGCCAACCAGCGAAAACGTTGCGCCACTTGGTCATTTTGTTGATGATCCTGTCCAGATCGTTTTTATTCATTAGGGTACCCTGCTGCTTCTGAAGAAGCCTGATTTTCTTGGCGATGGTAACAAATTGTTATGTACTGTACCATAAGGATATGAGCAGAGACCAGCGGAGGTTTGACCGTGAAATGCACTTCATCACGCGCTGTGATTATCCCAAGTCGCGTGGTTGGTGGGTGCGGGTCTGGCAAGGCGAACCCACCGGAAAGGTCAAGAAACAAAAGTTTTTCGGTGATTTCACGTATGGGAAGGCCAAGGCCCTGAGGCTGGCCAAGGCTTTCCGTGACAAGCATGTACCGGCATCACCCCGCTATCTGATTCACTTCAAGGCGAAAAAAAGCAAGCTGAAAAAATTGCCCGTGGGCGTGTGTTACAGCGAATACGCCAAGAAGCATTGGCAAAGTGGCCGCTGGTACGAATATCCGTATCGCGGCATTGTTGGCAGCTATTCCGACGATGCCGGCAAGCAGCGCAAGAAAACATTCAATCTGGCGACCCATTCCTGGGACGACGCCGTGCGCAAGGCAATGAGGTTCCGCAAGCAGGGACTGGCGGCACGTAAATGAATCCTTATCTTCTTTACTACATCCTGCATGACGATCATACCATCACGTCCACGGATGACGTGCTTGAATGGGCACGCTGGTTTGAGGTCCGCGATAACCGGCGCGTGGCCTTGACCAAGGCAAGATTCGGGGCCACCGTCTCCACGGTGTTTCTGGGGATTGATCACAACTGGGGCGATGGCCCGCCTCTGATATTCGAGACCATGGTGTTCGGTGGTCCGATGGACGAGAACCAGGTGCGCTACTCGACCTACGAGGAAGCCTTGCGCGGCCATGACTTAATGGTCAAGGTCTGCAACGATTGCACGCTGTGGGATTATTTTCTGTACCGGCTGCATCGCTGGTACAGCGCGTTGCGGAAGACAATTCGCATGTTGCCGTACCGCGCTTCGCGCAAGCTGACGCCAATAAAAGAATTTCTTGTGCAGTGGCATCAGAAAAGATTCCACCCATGACAGACGATTCTGAAAAGAAGAAAGTCTTGAAACAGATCCGCAAGGCAGCGCGGGAAGGCAGAATCGAATTCGCCGACCAGTTCGAGATTGAATCCATCCCGGAGGGTGCGATAGCGACCTTCTTGATTACCGTGTTCGATATCGGCGGTGCCATGGTAACGGATGAATCACAGATAAGTGATTTCGTACCGTTCAAGAAGTATATAGCGGTATAACGATGGAGCTAAGCGGCATGAGTGAAGCGCAGCGTAACGAATGTCCGCTTGAGCGAGTTGTTATGCCGCCACACGCGGAGATTGAGAAAGCGATGTTGCTGCAAGGGGACTGCCTGCAGCTTATGCCCGAGATACCAGACTCTTCTGTTCATTTGGTGTTGTGCGATCCGCCGTATGGCACCACCAATGCCAAGTGGGATACGCCGATTGACCTTGACAAGATGTGGGCGCAGTACAAGAGAATACTCAGGCCGAATGGCGCTGTACTGCTGTTTGCACAGACACCATTCGACAAGGTTTTAGGCTGCAGTAACTTGCCGTGGCTTCGCTATGAGTTGATTTGGGAAAAGACGGAAGCTACCGGACACCTCAACGCAAAGAAAATGCCGATGAAGGCGCACGAGAATATATTAGTTTTCTATAACAAGCTTCCGACCTACAACCCGCAAAAAACAAGCGGGCATGCGCGTAAGACAGCGATGCGTGTGGATAGGGGAAAGAAGCAAAGCGTTATTTACGGTTTACAGAAAGGCACGACAAGTTATGACAGCACGGAACGATACCCAAGAAGTGTTTTGAGGTTTAGCACGGATAAGCAGAAAGAGAATTGCCACCCAAACCAGAAGCCGTTGAAGTTGGTGGAGTGGCTAATTAAGACCTACTCGAATCCGGGCGATACAGTCTTGGACAACTGCATGGGGAGCGGCACCGCTGCAGTGGCGGCAAAGCGACTCGGACGGCTGTTCATAGGCATGGAGCTAGAGCCTGGATTCGTGCAGGTAGCGCACCGCCGCTACATGGCGGCATAACGCCTGTCTCAGAATTTACGAACTCTACGGCGTGCGGTGCGAACCAGAGGATTACCTTTGGCAGGTATTGAAACGGATTTACACATGACGACCATTCATCATGGTGGTTTGATGCGCTGCTGTATCCAGACGTTCGTGGAAAAACGAGACGCCAACGAGCTGCCTACCGAACCGGGCGACCGCATCGAATGCCGTTATTGCGGTGGCGGCATGATTTTAATGAAGGAACCGGAAGGAAAAATCTGGAGATGGGACGGCACCACGAAGGTCGGTAAATGAACACCCGCGCCTTTTTTTGTCTGTTGTTATACCCTTTAGTTCTAACGTGAGGTGACTTATGCCAAAAGGCACCAAGGTGCATCGTTGTGTCGAAAAAATGAAGGCCAAGGGCAGCAAGGTTAATCCGTATGGCGCGTGTCAGGCAGCGACTGGCCAGTCTTATAAGACTGGCAAACCCTTGAAGAAAAAAGGTGGCAAGCAATGAATCTGCAAGATCTTGGACGGATGCTTGAAACGCGCAACCAGAGAACGGTACCGATGAATGGTGGGCTGGGAAATATTCAATCCGCTCAACCAGGTAACGCCGCCATGCTCACCGGATCGGCCGGCCGGGCCGGCGGAATCAAGCAAGATCAAATGGAGTGGCAAGACTATTACACGAACTTCCAGCCCACGGAAGTCGAGCCGGAACCACTTCAGTTTGAACCATGGCTGGCCATGAAATACGGTTCTGGTGCGACAGCCAACCCCTACAGGCCGCGATGAGTTGAGCCTTGATGCCATCACCATTGCTGGTTTTTCCGCCAGCATTCTTGCCCAGAATTACGACGATCCCAAACCGACTCCCGCCTTCCATCAGGAGATGTGGGATCTGTGCTGTTCCGAAGCACGTTACGTCGCCATCGCCGCGCCGCGATCGCACGCGAAGTCAACCGCCGTCACGCACGCCTATGTGCTGGCGAATGTCCTGTTCCGGGAAAGCGATTTCGTCGTCGTCATCTCCGATACCGAAACGCAGGCCATCGACTTCCTGCATGACCTGCGCGTGGAGTTTCAGGAAAACACACTCCTGCGGGAAACCTTCGGCGTCTGGAAAGTCGTCAAGGATGCGCAGACCGACCTTGTTGTGCAAATGCACGACGCCCACCAGTTCCGGATTATCGCCAAGGGATCGGAACAGAAACTGCGTGGACTCAAGTGGCGCGGCCGTCGCCCGAACCTGATTGTCGGGGACGACCTGGAGAACGATGAGATTGTCCTGAACAAGGAGCGCCGGGACCGGTTCAAGAAGTGGATCTACGGCGCGGTACTTCCTTCGCTCGCGGATCAAGGCAAGGCGCGGTTCGTCGGCACCATCCTGCACATGGATGCCTTTCTTGAGAATCACATGCCGGACCCAAGAGATCCGGCCACCATCACGACGCCGTTGTCGGACAAATACATCGGCGATATGTGGGCGTCGATTCGTTATCGTGCCCACGATGAAAACTACCAGCACATTCTGTGGCCGGAAAAATTCGATCAGAAACGTCTGGAGGCCATCCGCAAGGACTACGTGAGTCGCGGTTTCCCGGAAGTCTATTCGCAGGAATATCTGAATTACCCGATTGACGAATCCAGCGCATTCTTCCGGCGTGAGGATTTTCTGCCAATCGAACCGGCCGACAAACTCAAGCGTAAACGCTATTACGCCTCCATCGATTTTGCGATTTCACAAAAAGAATCGGCGGACTTCACGGTCATCGCCATCGCAAGTCTCGATCACGATGGATATCTCCAGATCGAGGACATCCGCAAAGGCCGCTGGGATGCACTGGGCATCATCGAAGAAATGTTTGCCGTACAGAAACGTTACCAGCCAGAGTTGTTCACGACGGAAACCGGTGCCATCGAGAAATCCCTTGGTCCGTTCCTGAAAAGCGAGATGTTGACGAAAGGTATTTTCATCAACCTGCATCCCATGACGCCAACCAAGGACAAACAAACACGCGCTCGTTCCTTGCAGGCACGACTGCGCATGGGCAGCGTGAAGTTCGACATTCAAGCCGACTGGTTTCCCGGCTTGCAGAGCGAAATGCTGCGCTTCCCCAGAGACATCCACGATGACCAGGTGGACGCGCTCGCGTGGATCGGCCTGACGCTCGACCAGTTGATCGAGCCGCCGACCTTGCGCGAAATCGAGGACGATTATTACGAATCCATGCAGGACGACTCCCTGGGTCGCTCGCTGTTGACGGGTTATTGAAAGAGGTGCCATGGCCGAACCTGCGATAAACCCGATGCAGCAACTGGAACCGATCACGCCGGGCGTTAATCCGGCTTCGCTGCCTTCCGTGGACATGCTGTTGTCCTCCGTCAACATTGCCGACCATCTGGATGATGATGTATTGCGCAAGATCGGCAACACCGTGGTCGATGGATATGAAGCAGACGAAGCGTCACGTTCGGAATGGATGAGGCGTTACGAGAACTCCTTGAAGCTCGCCACGCAGATCGTGGAGCACAAGAGTTTCCCGTGGCAGGGTGCCGCGAACATCAAATACCCGCTGTTGACGACAGCCTGCATCCAGTTTTCGGCACGCGCTTACCCGGCCTTGATTACCGGCAAGGAAATCGTACTGGCCCGCACTACGGGTGAAGATCCGGAAGGAACGAAGGCCGCAGCGGCGCACCGTATTTCCCGGCACATGAGCTATCAGGTGCTGGAAGAAATGGAGGAGTGGGAAGAGGACATGGACCGGTTGCTGGTCATGTTGCCCTGCACCGGTACTGAATTCAAAAAGTCCTATTACGACCCGATCCGTGGCCGAAATGTTTCGGAGCATGTCTTAGCCCGTGAACTGGTCGTGAATTACTGGGCCAAGTCGCTCGAAACGGCGGTCAGAAAGACTCACATCCTGTATCTGACACCCAACGATATCCGTGAACGGGTATTGGCCGGACTTTTCCTCGATCAGGATTTGAAACGCTCCACCATCACGGCGGACAATATCCGTTCCATCTCGGACACGGTACAGGGTCTTTCCCCTCCGTTCGATGACGAAGACGCGCCCTTCAAGATTCTGGAATGTCATACCTGGCTGGATCTGGATGAAGACGACTACAAGGAACCGTACATCGTCACCATTGATCAGGAAAGCCGCAAGGTCTTGCGGATTACGGCACGCTTCGATCAGGAAGACGTGACCTATGGCAAGAAGAACAAGATCCTGCGCATCAAGCCAGTGGAATACTTCACCAAGTTCAGCTTCATCCCGAGTATTGATGGTGGGTTTTACGATTTTGGCTGGGGCCATCTCCTCGGCCCGATCAACGAGACGGTCAACACCACCATCAACCAGCTTCTGGATGCAGGAACTTTGTCCAACATGCAAAGCGGGTTCCTGTCACGCGGCATCCGACTGCGCGGCGGTGATTCAAAATTCAAGCCGGGTGAGTGGAAGCTGGTGGACTCGACCGGGGATGATTTGCGCAAGGGCATTTTCCCGATGCCGGTGCAGCAACCTTCCAATGTCCTGTTTCAACTGCTGGGCACCATGACCCAGGCCGGCGAACGGCTCTCGAACGTCGTGGACATCCTGATGGGCGAGAACCCCGGACAGAATCAGCCCGCGACCACGACCATGGCCGTGATCGAACAGGGCCTCAAGGTTTTCACCGCTGTCTACAAGCGCCTGTTCCGTTCATTGAAATACGAATATCGCAAACTCTACCGCCTGAATCGCGTCTACCTGCCGCAGGAAGCCTACTTCCGTGTCCTGGATCTGGAGCAGGGCGAGATGATGCAGATCGGCCAGGGCGATTATCAGGGCGACCCCACGGATGTCCAGCCGGCCGCCGATCCCAACATGGTGTCGGAGGCGCAACGCCTGGTACGGGCGCAGGCGCTGGTCTCGTCCCTGCGTGAAGGGTCGCCGGCCAATCCGCTGGAGATCTGGAAGCGTTATTACGAAGCAATGCGGATCGAGAATCCGGAAAAACTCCTGCCGAAAGAACTGCCGCCGCCGCCGCCAGATCCGAAGATCGTGGCCATCGAGATGGAAGACAAGCACAAGGGCATGGAGCATCAGCTGGAACAGGCCAAACTCCAACTCGATCAGACCAAGGTCCAGCTCGAACAGGGAAAACTCCAGCTCGAACAGGACCGGCTTGCCTTCGATCAGGAGATGGAACGCTTCAAGGCGCACAACGAAAACCAGTCGGACGGTTCGACCTCCATCGAAATCCTCAAGATGGATCTGGAACGCGAACGCCAGGAACGCGAATTGGCCATCAAGGAACGCGAGATGCAGCACAAGACGGAACTGGCCCGCATGCAGGAGGAAAACCGTCTGGCCATCGAAAAGCTCAAGATCGAATCGCAGGAGCGCATGGGTCAGGCCGACCGGGAATCCATGGAGAAACAATCGGCCGGGAAGGACGAGAAGGGCGAGAAGAACACGGTCAACGTCGTCGATTCCTCGGTCGGCAAGGCCATGTCGGAGATCGCCAAAATAAGCGCGGAGACGACGCTGGCCGTGAAAAAGATGTCTGATAACGACGAGAAGTTCCGAAGCCAGGTTATGCGTATTGCGGATAAATTAGTCGATGGCGACGTATAACAAATTCCAGGATTTCAGCGAACAGTTGACCCGTGGCGTGCATGATTGGGACTTGCATGTCTTCAAGGTCGCGCTCACGGACACGGCCCCGGTGGCCACGCAGACCACCTGGAACATCACCGACCATCCCGCGCCGGTAGCGGCCAACGGATACACAGCCGGAGGGACGGCAACAACCATCTCGATCAGCGAGGTCACGGGAACAACGACCGTCCAGGGCACGCAGGTTGTCTTTACCGCCACCGCCGGCGGCATCGGACCCTTCCGGTACGCGATTCTGTACAACGATTCGGCGACTTCGCCCGCCGACGCCGCCGTGGCGTGGTGGGACAACGGTTCGAGCATCACCTTGAACGACACCCAGACCTTCACGGTGAAATTCAACAACGCCACTCCCGGCACGATCTGGACGCTGGTATAAGGAGCAAGCGCCATCGCAGACAACACTACTCTGAATACCGGAACCGGCGGCGATGTCATCGCCTCCGACGACATTACCGGCGTCAAGTTCCAGCGCATCAAGCTGATTCACGGTGCAGACGGCACCAATGCCGGCGATGTAGCGGTGGCCAATGCGCTGCCCGCCGCGCCTCCCATCAATGTCGCCACCCAGATCGACACGACCACGGCGACCCTTGCTGTCGGCGCGACCTACACCTCGCCGACCTTCGACACCACGGTGGTGGGTAAATTTGTCACCCACTATATATTCGCTGATGTCGCCGGCACGCATAATTTTCAGGAATCCCATGACGGCGCGACATGGCGCACGATTGACTCTGATACTGTTACAGCAAATCAGGTCTTCGTCGAGGAACATATCTGCAATGCACGATACCACCGTGCGCAGTACGTCAACGGCGGCACGATCCAGGCGACGTTCAATCATCAACTGGTCTGTTCCTTCACCGGCGTCGCCCACGAGGTCGGCTTTCGCGCCGGCGACAACATCGTGCAGGGCGACAAGACCACCAACACGTCTGCACCGTCGGCCGAAGCGCACGAAGTATTGCCGGCCATCGCCAGCAGCGCCGCGCAGTCGTACACGACCGGCAATGCCGTCCTGCTACGGACCACCTTGACAGGCGATCTGGCGGTCACCTTGGACAGTGAGGCCGTTGTCCTTGGTGCCGGCACGGCCAATATCGGTGACGTGGATGTGCTCACGCTGCCGGCCCTTCCGACGGGCACCAACGTCATCGGCGGCGTCTTTGGAGACATTGCCCATGACGCGGTGGACTCGGGCAACCCGCTGAGTATTGGCGGTATCGCACGGACCGCCTTCGCCTCGGTCAGCGCCGCGCTGGATCGCGTCAAGGCGACCTTCGATCTGCAAGGCCGACAGATTGTCCGCGCCAACGCGCCGCGTGGACTTCGCGCCAAAGCCACAATCACGCTGACCACGACGACCGAAACGACGCTGATTGCGGCAGCAGCCTCAACGTTTCACGACCTGACCAAGATCATTGTCTCGAATACATCGGCAACAGCAGTGCGTGTAGATGTGCGCGACACCACGGCGGGAGCGGTGATTTTTTCGATCTACGCCCCGGCCGGCCAGACGGTGGGTTTCACGGATTCGAGCGATCCCATCGAACAAGCGGCGGTGAATACAAACTGGACTGCTCAACTCTCGGCAGCCGTGACAGACGTAAGAATTTTCGCTCAAGCCGTCAAGAACATCTGATAAAGGAATCCCATGGCAACTGTAACGATTACGGCAATTACGGAATTCGACGCCTCCATCGACCTGACCTGTTCGTTCAGCGTGACCGTGGACGCGGCCATCACCTGGGTTGAGATCGTCAATCTCGGCCGCGAACGGCTGATCGGCATGACACAGGCGCAGATGCGCGACGAGGTGTTGTTTCCGATCTGCCAGGCGATCATCAACGGCCGGGTCGGCATTCGCCGCGCGCAACTCGGGGCCACCGGCATTCTCAACGTGGCGCAGACCGTCCCCGGTACGCCGTGACCATCAGCATCCGCTCCACCGGAACCTATACCAGTGGCACCGCGAACCTGACGCCCGCCATTCCGGCCGGGGCCACGTCCGGGGACATGATGATCTGCGCCTATGGGACGAAACCCTACGGCGACGCGCCGACGATCAATAACGGCTGGACCAGCCTGGGCAGCGCCACCGATGGCACGGTGGCGGCGGGCGTGGACGTGGGATCGATGCAGACGCGGATTTTTTACAAGCAGCACACCGGCACGGAATCCAATCCGACCGTCACCAACGCCACCAACAACGTCTCGGGTGCGGTGATTATTGTTTTTCAGAAGACCGAAGCTGGTTGGGCGGCGATTGTTGGAGCGGGTGGCGGGGACAATACCGCCGGGACGGGCTTCTCCGTGACGGCTTCCGCCAACCCCGGCATTACCGCAGGCGACATGCTGGTGGCCTACGCCGCGATCCGGTCGGATGCCGGCACGCAATCGGCCATTGGTCTCACCGCCACGGGCGCGACCATCGCTGCGTTCACCGAATCGCCCGCCGCCGACCTCGCCACCACGTCGGGCGGCGACATGGCAATGAGCGGTGGTTATGCCGCTTGTACCGCGGGCACCGCAACCGCCGCTCCGGTTTACGCCTCGACGTTGGCCGCCGCACACACGGGGTCGGCCTACATCACTCGTCTGCGCGAGGTGGTGGTGTCCTTTGCGTTCAACAACACGCTGCCGCTGACGGGAGCCGGCTGATGCTGCTTCCTCTCCTACAGAATAACCTGCTTACCGCAGGGGCCTACATCCTCAACGCGGAACCCGGCAGTTATTTGTTGACCGGTTTTGCCGCCACTCTCGTTTACACGCCGGAGTTGAACGCGGAGCCGGGGGCTTATGTTCTCACCGGCTTCAGCGCCGAACTGCTTGCCGCACAATCCAGCAGTGGCGAACATCGCCTGGCGGCGATCCGGGCACTGGAGAAGAACAAACAAAGGACAAAGCCTTATCGCCCGGTCGATTGGTCTGTCCCGATAGTCGATGAAGTGCCGTTTACCCCATCCCCGAAGCCGACCGAACCGGCGATGACGCCGCTGTCGGATGTCGATCTGGAAATCCAGTTTCTGATGAGAAGCGCCATCGACGTGAATGACGCCTCGTTGCACCACCCGGCCACCGATCTCGACATTCTTGAAAAGAAAAAGAAGTTCGCCCTGTTGCTTTTATTGATGGCCGCCTAGAGGAACCATGACCAAAGACGAGTTCGTGCAGTGGCGTCACAGCAGTGTGACGGAACAGGTGTTTGAAATGCTGCTGTCCGCCAGAGAGGCGTATGCAGAGATGTTAACCAGTGGAGCCACACTGGAATCCTTGAGTAATACCGCTAAAACGGTGGGAACGATTCAGGCGTTCGACTATTTACTCAACCTGACTTACGAGGACGAAGCATGAAGGCGCAGAACAAGTTCAAGGTGTCGAAAGACAAATGGCAGGAATGGTCCGAGAAAGCGCGCGTGGTCTTCAATCGTGTCTATGGATTCATGATGGATAACCAGTGGGCCATGCTGCATCCGAAGCAGCCAGTCCCGAAACCGGCACATTACAAAACGACTGCCTGGAATGCCGCGTGGATTGCCGCCGACGCCGTGGACAACACGATCCCGACGGAGATTGTCGAGGTATGATTAAACCCTGCGGTCATCGAGTACTCATCAAGGTACAGCAAACCGAACGCAAGACTGCTTCGGGAATTGTCCTGCCGGATTCGGCGGTTGAGAAGAACCAGCGCGATCAGGTCAAAGGCGTCATCGTGGATATTGGCAGAACGGCCTGGAAGGCGTTCGACGACGGCGAACCCTGGGCCGAGGTAGGCGATCTGGTTTTATTCAGCCGCTATGGCGGCAAGATTGTGTTTGACGATGACGGCGTGGAATACCGCATTCTTCAAGACGAAGACGTAGTTGCCGTGGTGTCCGAGGCAGTAACCACTTAACAGGAGTGACGCATGACGGAAGAAATCAAATCGGCGCAGGCCGATGACGTAAAGAAAGACGACCAGAAAGTCGAAGCGGAAACCAAACAAACCGAGGTCGCCGACCACGAAACCAAGGCCCGCGAGATGGGCTGGACGCCGAAAGAGGAATTCAAAGGCGACCCGGATAAGTGGGTGGACGCCAAGGACTGGGTAGAACGTGCCCCGTTGTACGACAACAAGCAGAACCCGTTCTATGGCGAGATGAAGAAACTGCGCAGCAAGTCACGGTCGCTTGAAAAGACCGTGGATGAACTGAAGCAGCATTACAACCGTGTTGAGGAAACAGCCTTTCAACGCGCCGTCGAAACGCTGAAACAGCAAAAGCTGACCGCCCTGGAAGAAGGCGACCACAAGGCTGTTCTTCAGATCGACGACAGAATTGACGAGCTGAAGGAACAGAAACGCACGGCGGTACAGACTCCCAAACTCGATCCCGCCTTTGAATCGTGGCTGGAGGAAAACCCGTGGTACGACAACGATCCCAAGATGCGCGCCTATGCGGATGAAGTGGGTGTTCGTTTTGCCAACGACAATCCCGGCCGTTCTCCGCAGGAAGTCTTTGAGTACGCCGCCGAACGCGTACAAGGTCGTTTCGCCGACAAGTTTCACAATGCCAGACGCGAACAACCGGCTTCCGTGGAAGGCGGACGAACCAGCCCCGCCAAACCCGGCAAACCGCGCTGGAGCGACATGCCCGAACATTTTCAGAAGGCCGGGGACAAATTCGTGCGCCAAGGCATTATGACCCGTGACCAATACATGGCCGATCTGATCAAGATCGGCGAACTCAAAGCGTGAGGAAATAACGATGGCCAGACCGAAAGGCAGCACGAACCGACCCAAGCGTCGCCCGATGGGCGACGGGTATCGCAATACCCTCACCTTGAGCGATCAAGATCCCGCTTATGCCTACCGTGTCGTGAATGACACGGAAGGACGTGTCGCCCGCGCCGAAGAAGGCGGATACGAAGTGGTGAGGTCTGCCCAGGAGCTGGGCGATGCCACGGCCGATTCCGCAACCGCCGTGGGTTCTGCCGTGACCCGACCCGTAGGGGGAGGCGTGACCGGCGTTCTCATGCGCATCAAGCGCGAATGGTATGACGAGGATCAGGCGAAGAAGCAAACCAAAGTGGATGCTTCCGAAGCCGGCCTCAACCAGAAGAAAGAAGGACAGTACGGCGGTGTGAGTATCCAGCACGGGTATCGCCGCTAATCGGGTACAGACCTGATTGCGAACAACCAGCCACCTGAACAGGTGACCATCCATCAACCGAACCGCCTTTGGGCGGTTTTTTCATTTTAAGGAGTCATTCTCATGGCTAATGCCAATACGCCTTTTGGCCTGCGGCCGGTCGCCAACCGCAGCGG
>ERZ1292625.1284-Hain-H41-01um-R1-1284-length-30951-cov-19_pt2 | contig 25802 bp, 41 predicted proteins | sample MGYA00564400_ERZ1292625 | MGnify/ENA primary metagenome ERZ1292625 (study PRJEB36523, sample SAMEA6512639) | groundwater metagenome | collected 2019-01-08 | study: AquaDiva: Metagenomics assemblies of 32 groundwater samples | reverse complement strand
AGGTGGAGCCACATCATAATTTCGTGGCCAACGGCATTTTGGTGCATAACTCAATAGATGAATCTAGGTATTTATTTAGTCTGCTCGCGGGGGCGACGCGGCCCAGTGCGACGACAGAACCCTTGACCGCGCTCGAACGGGTGGCGGCAGCACGCGCGGCGTACAATCCCTTTGCCGAGTCGGTGATCGGCAGTCCGACGAGTTGGATGACAGTGTAAGTATCTTTTTGCTGTCCACTGTGCTATAGCGACTCCACATGGCCAAACCACGCAAGCCGAAAGAGACCGACCGCACTCGTGCCAATCGGCTGAAGGTCGATGACATCGTGAAGCAGTATCGCGCCTTCTTCGATATGACGACCGATCTGCGCACGGCGCAGAAAGAAGACCTGGATTTTACCATGGGGGGCCGCAAGCAATGGTCGCAGGCGAATCTCGCCGAACTCGATACCGAAAAACGTCCCGCCCTCTCCTTCAACAAAATTGCCCCCACGATCAATTTCATTTGCGGCTTGCAACAAGAGCGCGAAGTCGATTACCGCTATTTTCCACGTGGAACAGAAGACGAACAACTCGGGCGCATTCTCACCTCACAAGTCAAGTACATCATGGATCGGTCCTGCGGGACCCATGAGGAAGCGACCCAATTCCGTCTCGGCGCGATTGGCGGTTGGTGTACGCTGGAAGTCGGCCATAACTACGAGTATACCGACGATCTCATCGAAGGCGATGTCACCATGACGGCACTCGCCATGAATTCCGTCTATCTCGATCCGATGGCACGCCGCTACGACAAATGTGACGCCCGCTATCAGGGCAAGCTCATGTGGTACGGGTCTGAGTACGCGCAGAAGCAATGGCCAGACTCGGCCTCACGGCTCATGGGGATGGCGGAATGGCTGCCCTATGATCCACTCACGACCGGCGTGCCGGAGCATCTCCTGCGGGAACTCTACGAAAAAGAGACGAACCGGGTTCGCGTCCTCCAACACTGGTATAAAGTGCCCGTGACGGCCACGCTCGTGGTCAATAAAGCCGAACCCGATCCGGCGAAAGCGATTCAACGGATGAAGAGCGGGAAAGAGGCGCAGGACTTCATTGAACAGCAGGCCGCTCGCCTGGGGATGGAGGCGGCGTCCGTCTATACCATCATGCAAGACCAGACCTTGTATACGCTCGTGAATCAGCAAACGGGCGGCATGATGCCGTTGGCCTCTCCTGATGAAGGCGAAGCATTCATTGCCCGCGTCAAACAGGATGCGGGGACGCAAGTGTCCGAGCAATACGAGATTTTGTCACGCGAGGCGACGGCGCTCCGCGTGGCGCATCTGACTGGCTGGGAATTGCTCGACGATCAACCGTCGCCCTACGACGATGATTGGCGGTATCCGTTCAGCCATTTCTTCTTCTGTCACGATGGCGACAATTTCGGCGACATCAAAGGCGTGACGCGGGACATTAAAGATCCGCAGCGCGAAATCAACTGGCATCATTCCACGCTGGTCGATACGATGGCCCGCGCCCCGAAAGGCGCGACATGGTTTGATAAGGCCAGCAATGCGAACGTGAACGAACTCAAGAAAAAGCTCCCGCGTGCCGGATTTATCGGAGAATATACCGGGAACATGCCGCAATACTGGCCAGCCGCGTCGTTCAATCCTGGCGATCTCGCCATGATGGAAATTGGCGGCGATTTCATCCATTCCATTAGTGGCACCGACAATTTGCAAGCGAATCCGCAACAGAAAACGGTGTCAGGACGGGCGATTGGGGCACGATTTGCCGGGGGACTCGTGGCGCTGGGTACGCCGTTTCAACATTGGGAGCGGACCAAGCAGTATACTGGGACATTGCTCGCCAAACGGGTCCAGCAATTCCATTCGCCGGAGAAGATGGACCGGATTTTGGGCCAGGAATTCAAAATGGCGCAGGTCGCGGGCCTGGATCTCAAGATGATGGTGCCCCCGCAGGTGCTCTACGACCAGTACGCCAAGATTGCCGACCTGACGTTCGATGTCGTTGTGGGATTCCAGGATGCGAGCACGACGGCACGAGAAGCGCAGCTCAATCGGATGATGCAGTTGATGGCGATGGGGATGCCTGTGCCGCCAGAATTATTGCTCGAAGCCTCGGATGTACCTTTCAAGCAGGAGATTGCAGCGGCTTTGCAGAAACAAGGAATGGGACAGCCCAATCCTGAGTTGGCGCGCGTGCTCACTGGTATGCAAGGTCAAGGATCACAGCCAACAGGGGTGAACAAGTGAACGTGGTGAGAGCGTGCGATCAGTGCTGACGCCTGAGCAAGTGAAGCAACGACTCATTGACATCCTGAAGCAATTGGAGTACCTAAGGAAACAGATTAAGGCCTTACTCGATACATAACGAGCTTACACGCGCAGAGCACGCCGCGTCAGAAGCCCATCATCCCATTTCGGGGTGGTGGGTTTTTTTATTGCGTGCAGAAGGAGAGCGATCATGGACAATGAAACCCTTGAGGAGACGGCCCCGGAAGGGCAACCCGCTCCTGAGGCCATTGCCGACGCATCTTCGACCGATACCGCGACATCGGACACTGACTCGGCCTCTGCTACGGCGGAGCAACCCGTCTTCAGTGCGCGGACGTATGCGGGAAAATATCAGTCGCCGGATGAATTAGAGAGAGCGTATCTCGATAGTCAACGCGAAGCCTCACGCATGGCAGGCGAACTTGCCGCCATGAAGCGCACGACGGACCCCTCTGCTTCGGCACAGCCAAAGTGGAAGGAACTCGAAGTGGAGCGCAATAAATGGGCGCAGTACATGCGGAGCCCGGAGATTGATGAGGTCAAACGGGCGGAAGCCTACGATCAAGTCAGTCGGTACGATCGGGAAATTTCCAAACAGCAAGCCCGCGATGAATTCCAGCAGGAATCGACGCGGAACCAGGCGACACAGCAACTCGAACAGGACAGTGCGAAAGTCCTGTCGCAATATCAAACCGACCTTAACAATACCGCGTCGCCGCTCTATCAAGCCTCGATATCACGGTATCAGCAATTGGTCCAAGCGGGCTATCCCGACAGTCTCAACACCAAGGCACTCGCCGTGGCGTACGCCGCAGCGATTACCGGCGTGGTCGATAAGAAAGCCATTGTGGGGGATCGCTCGGCCATGCTCAAGACCTTGAACAAGCAGGTCAAGCAGGCCGTGGTGACGGGAGCTGGGGGACCGACTCCGACGAAATCGGGGGCGATCACTGCCGACCAAATTGCGAGCATGACGCCGAAGGAGTTTGCGAAGTACGAGCGGCAGCTATTAGGAGTCTAAATCATGGCCACGATTCGATCTACGGATGTTGTTACCGACCTGAGTTCATCGCCTGATGTGACACAGGCCTATTTCTCGAAGAAATTGCTCACCCGAGCCAAATACCGCAACTATCATTCCCGGTGGAGCGCAGAATCGGAAATCCCCTCGAAGGAAGGGAAGACGATCATCATGCGGCGCTATCTCCATTTGGCGCTGGCGCTGTCGCCACTGACAGAAGGCGTGCCGCCTGCTGGCAAAGGGGTGAGTCTGGATGATTACCAGGCGACCCTGGTGCAGCACGGCGATTTCATTGCACTGACGGACTACGCGCAATGGACCCAGAAAGATCCAGTCATGCAGCACTGGACGATGCTCCTGGGCGAACAGGAAGGTTACACCATCGATGCGGTGGATCGGGATACCGCCGTGGCGGGGACCGGCGTGACCTATAGCAACGGGTCCGCCCGCAACACGATTACTGAAATCGTGGATTTCAACGATCTCGACCGCGCCATTCGGACACTCTCTGATAACGGGGCGGAAACGATGGTCGGCGGGAATCAATCGAATGAGGAAGTCAACAGCTTCCCCACGATGCCCGCCTATCCGGCGATCACCTTGCCCAGCGTGATGTTCGATCTCCAGAACATCTCTGGGTTCAAGTGGGCGTCGGAATATCGCGGGTCACTTGAAGGAGAAATGGGACGGTATAAGCAGCTCGCGTTCTTCTCGGCGGCTGATCCGTCCTCGCTTGGTGCCGGTGGAAAGAAATTTGCCAGTGGTGGCGGGTCTAGCACCACGGTCAAGAACACCGCTGGCACCGTGGATGTCTACACCATTCTGATCTTCGGACAGAACGGCTTTACCAAGGTGCCGTTGATGGGCAAGACCTCCAGCTTCTACGCGAAACCGCTGGGCAGCGCTGGGACCGCCGATCCCTTGGAGCAGGTGGCCACGATTGGCTGGAAGACCATCGGCGCGCGCTTGCGAACGAATGAAAACTGGCTTCAGAGGATAGAATGTGCCGTAAGTTTATGAATTGATTGGCATTTAAGGAGTTGTATCAATGCCGATCCACGACGAAGTGTATACGGTGTACATGGACGGGCGGCCCACGCAAGACCGTGGGCTGTCCCGTGCCGAAGCCGATGCGAAGGCCCAATACTGGGCGAATGGCATCGAATCGCATAAGGCCAGTGATAAGCGTCGTGCGCCCTGCGTAGAAGTGCGGGTCGATCGGCAATTAGTCCGCGAGGAAGAGCATCTCTATCGATGGGCCAAACAAGGAGGCTAAGTATGACAGCCCAAGCCAGTGAGACTAAGAAGGTGAAGAAATATCCGAATCCAGAGATGTCCAGCCCGATGGTGGACTTTTATCTGGAACGGCAGCAGTTCATGGACCCGTCGAAACGCTATACCATTCCGATCAATGTCAATGGCTATGCGTTTGAGGCGGAGTTCGGGAAGAAAAATACGTTGCCCGCCGATGTCGTGGCGGTGCTCAGGCAGGCCCGGAGCGCGATTCATCCTATGGCCAATACGTCAAAGGTGGAAATTGCGCGCGGGGGCGAAGGGCGTCCACAGAATCAATTGATGGATGGCACCCAGTCCATTCAGTATATCAACGACTATCATGTCGTGATTGAAAAGGAGCTATAACCATGTCCGCAGGTACAGTGACGATACGAACAGGACTTCCAGGTGGACCCGTGACGGGGAAGATCGTGCATGACGGATCACCGTCTGCCACGAACGTCAATTTGGGCTTTGTGCCGAACTACTTCAAGATTTGGAACTCGACCGACGAGGATACCAGTCTGGAGTGGACCTCGGATATGGCCGCTGGCACTGGCGTGACCGATGCCGGAGCCGCAGTCGCCTCGGGCGGCATTACGGCGGTGGCGCAGACCGATGGCACCAATCATGGGGTCTTGGTCGGCACCGATGCCTCTTGTCAGGAAGCCAGTAAGACGTTTTCGTTTTTGGCGTTTCGCTAACTTCACCACGGCCTGATCCGGGCGGAGTCCACCGCCCGGTGAGTCGAAGAAAGGACACCTATGCACGGCGAAGACGGTTCCGCACATCGGCATTATAGCGATAAGTGTTTTGAATGGCGGCCAGGACGGCTCTACATTCCGGCCTGGCAGTTTACGGGTCTGGACTATGAAGCCACCACGGCGATCGATATCAAATCGATGGGCACAGGGGCGGCGAACGATACCTCCATCGTGGAGATCAATACTTCCGGTGTGACGGGACTCAACATGACGGCGAACGCCAATTCCGTTGAGACCTTTCTGATGATGCCGGAGGATCTGGATCTGCAAAAGAATATCTATTTCCGCATCTGGTGGACGGCGAATAACACGTCGGGGTCTGTGACCTGGGACGTGCTGTATAAATCCTTCGTGGCGGATACGACCGTGCTCGGCACGGCTCCTGCGGCCACGGTACTGACCACGGCGATTGGGTCTGACGCGATGGCCGCGGCGGCCTATACGATCATGCGTTCGCCAGAAGGCATTTTGGCCGGGGGCACCTTGGCCGAGAATGTCGAAGCGCTTCAACTTGGGGTGGTGCGGACCAGTGTCGCGACGATCACCACCGCCTCATTCCTGGGACTCGAACTCCGGTATAGCCCACGTCGGTTGCGTGGGCCGGATGGGATGGCGAAAGAAGCGAAATCGCCGATCTATATTGCGGCGAAACAGTACATCTAAGCGGACCAAAGGACTGGGGCTGACTCACGCTGGCCCCAGGAGTGCCTAGGATGCGGAATCTTCCTCCCGACAGCAGCCCTAGGGTCTCTGTATAGCTAATCTGACGCCGTGAGGGGGAGATCGAATTGGTCTCCCCCTCTCGATAAAGGAGTGCCATGAAACAGGCGTTGACGCATCCCGTGCTCACCGAGGAGGTCGTGGCCTCACTCAAATCACTCTTACAGCAGTACAACGCGCTCCAATGTTGCCATGACATTTTGGAGCGGGCGTCAAGTGCACAGGAGATGCTGAAGGCCTCTGATGCCAAGCTGGCAGACATTACGGCCAAGCTGCAATTCTCAGAACAGGCCTTCCGCGAGAAGGAGCAGGTCTTCGAGTCGCGCATGGCCGCCAAGCGTGCAGATATGACCGCCCAAATCAAGACGTTACAGGACGAGTTGGACCGCAAGCAGAAAGATGTGACAGGGTGGAAGGACAAGGCGGGACAGGAAGTCGCCGCGCACGAGCGCCTGATTGCCGAGATGCAGCAGCGGTTGGCGAGCGTCCAATCCGACTATCGGCAAGCGACGACGAACCTCGATGAGGCGCGCGCGCGACATGCGAGCTTTGTGAAATCCCTGACTGGTGTGGCCTAGCCGTGGCTCGCCACGTTAAGGTCAAGTCCTACACCGCCGCCCTCACGAATACGGTGGTGGACATCGAGATCGTGGGGAATTGTCGGTTCAGCTTGATCGACATGGGGAACGCGAACGCGGCTGTCTCCTATGTGCAGATTTTCAACCGGCCCGCCTCTGCTGTGACACTCGGCACTACCTCCCCTCTCCTCTCATTTTTCGTGCCTGCCAACGGGGGGCGCGTGGTCTCGTTTGGCACTATTCAAGATTTAGGTGGGGATGGGTTTTCCTTGGCCGCGACCACGATGCGAGCGGGCAGTTCCGCGCCGGTCAGTTCCGTCGATGTCAACGTGATTCTGTAGGACCAGGATACGAACATGGCCATCTCACGAATCGGCGGGACCACAGGGAACGCCATCAACGCGGGGTCCATCACCTTGACGCTGCCGGGCAGCATGGCGGTGAATGATCTCATTCTCGTGGCCTACGGTGTAGGCGACAACGACTTCACCCAACCCACCCTTGCCATGACTACGGCGGGCTACACGGACATGCACGGTGTCCTCGGTGTGAGCAGCCCACGGCCAAGACATTGTTAGTCAAGACAGGACTCTGTGAACTGTGTAGTGCACAACCCACCAAGAAGGAGCGATATGAGCAAGTTACATTTACTCGTGTGCGTCGGAGTGCTGAGTCTGCTGTGCGGCTACGCAGGGTCGGCTGAGGCGGCGACGCTCACCTGGGACAGAAATAGCGAAACGGATCTTCAGGATTATCAGGTCTGGGCCTGCTTCACGCCGTCCTGTATCGTGATCAAGTCCGCCGCGACGTTGCAGCCGGGGACCATTGCCCAACCGCTGGTGGGTGTGGAGCCGAGTGCCGTGCTGGATCTGGCGGGCAAAGAGGGGTCGGTAGCCGTCAGTGCGCGGGATTCCTCGTTGAATGAATCAGGGCTGAGTGTGCCGGTAAATTTCGATCAACTGGCCCCGGCTGTGCCGCGCAATCCGAGGCTCACGCCGTAATGGAGGCGACGTTGTTGAGGGATACGTATATCACGCACGCGGAATTATTTGTGGCGATCAAATCCCTCCTCGTGACCATGGAGGCCTGTCGGTAGGGAAACCGAATGGAGCACACTAGATGGCACTAGCCATTGTATCAACAGTTGGGGCCGGGAACAGTACCTCTAGCACAACGGTTGCGACGGGTGCGACTGCCCACACCGCGGGCAACCTCCTGGTCGCCGTGGTGAATTGGGAAAACCCCGCCACGAATTGTAACTCCGTGACAGATACGGCAGGCAACACCTATACCCCCCTCACGAAGCGCACGAGCACCAACATAGGCGCACAGATGTTTTACGCCAAGAACATCACGGGCCACGCGACTAATGTCGTGACCGCAACGTTTTCTACAGGGACCAATGGCCATTCCATTCTGGTGCATGAGTTTAGTGGGGCTGATCTGACCGCGCCATTCACGACGGGGGAAGAGGCGGGGGCGTCGGGAGCTAATAACCCGATTGATGCCGGCAATGTCGTGACCTCGGTAGCAGATTCCGTGCTCGTGGCAGGATTTGTTCGGTGGAATTCAGGTGGTGTCTGGACGGCAGGGGCCGATTACGCGATTGGCACGAACACGAACAACATCAATAGTGGGTATATGCCCTCCATGATGGAGTACGACATCGTGGCGGCGACGGGCACCTACAACGGCGATGCGACTAATACTGGTGGTGGGGAATGGCTGGCGGTACTGGCCGCGTTCAAGGGCGCGGCAGGGGGCGGGACGACGTGGGGGGCATTACTGGGCTTACAGAATAACCGATTGGTGATTACCACATGAGCTACCATGGCGACATTCGGTTAGGAGAGTCGATCGATGTCAAGTTCTGCACCGTCTCCACAACGGGGGCGCCGACCACGCTGGCGGGCACGCCCGCGGTTTCGGCCTATGTCGGCAACAGCGTCACCCAGCTGACGGCGGGCATTACCCTGACGGTGGATTTTGATGCCGTCACGGGGCTGCACAATGTCCGCGTGGTGGCGACAAGCGGGAACGGCTATGTCACCGCCTCGAACTACCAGCTCGTCATTACCACAGGGACCGTCGGCGGTACGTCTGTGGTGGGGTATGTGGTCGGCGAGTTTAGCATTGAAGCCCGATCGGCGGTGATGCCGACGGTAGCCGCACGAACGCTAGACGTGACCGCAACGGGAGGCGCAGGCATTGACTGGGCGAATGTGGAAGCGCCCACGACCTCGTTGGCCTTGACCGGCACCACGATTGCGACGACACAGAAAGTCGATGTGGAAACGATTAAAACCAACCCGGTGGTCAACACGGGAACGATCACCTTTCCGACCACCGCGACGCTCGCGTCAACGACCAATATCACCGCCGGGACGATCACGACCACGACGAACCTGACGACGAATAATGACAAGACGGGGTACAGTCTCACCGCCACCACGGGCTTGGGCAACCAGACGGCGAACCTCACGGGCAACCTGAGTGGCTCGGTCGGGAGCGTGACGGGGGCCGTGGGGAGTGTCACAGGCCTGACGGCGGCGAATCTCGACGCGACCATTTCCAGCCGCGCCACGCCCGCACAAGTCAATACCGAAGTGCTCGATGTCCTCAACACAGATACCTTTGCCGAACCACCACAGGAGTTACCTCCAGCCACGACCACACTGGTCAAGAAGATCGGCTATCTCTTCAAGGCGTGGAGGAACAAGAGCGATCAAACCGCCACGCTCTATCGGCTCTACAACGATGACGCCGTAACAGTCGATCAGAAGGCGACGGTGGGTGATGATGGCACGACCTACACCAGTGGTGAGAAAGCGACGGGGCCATAATGGCGATGGATACAGCACAGAAACGGATGTCTGCCATGCATCTCACTTGTCCGTGGCGTGGGCCAGTGGTGGACGCGATAGAAGCCGGGTTCGACCAAGGCAATCGTGCCGCCGCTGATGGGTATTACAGCGCCTTAGTGGGGGCCGGTGGCGGTGGGGGAGCGAGCGAGCGACTCTTGACGTGTTTGGGGTGTGGGGGATAGCCGATGCCGGTGCCATCTGATCCAACCGTGACGACCATCGTGACCGATGCGTTACGCCATGCGGGGATTCCAAATCCGTCGGCGGGGCAGATCAGCGAACTCTCCACCGAGGGACTCCAAACAGTCAAAACCGAGATCTGGAGTGCCTGCCCACGCGATCGCCTACTGGAAACCTCAATCATGGTGGTCCTACCGATTGGGTCAGGGCAGATCAATACCCCCGCAGACTTTGACCACGAACTTACACTCGATGTCTTTACCTGTGCGAACAGCCTGGCGTTTACCGCCACGACGGGAGCGGCGGGCACCATCACTGCCCCCACGACATTTAGCGCCGACATTAGCTCCATTCGTGGCGTCTATCTCTTTACGACCGGCGGGACTGGCGCCGGGCAATACCGGCAAATCACGGCCTATGATGACACGACAAAAGTGCTGACGATCACGCCGAATTGGACCGTCACGCCCGGTGCCGATACAACCGCGTTCATCGGCCATTTGCGTCGGCGGCTCGTGATGGACGATCCGCAAGGCTGGGCCTCGTCGCTCCGCTACCCGAACCAAGGATTTCCGACACGCTACCGCATCGTGGGGACCAGCCCACTCAACACGGATACGCCCGCCATTGAGATTAGCCCGGTCCCCGACACCGCTAATTACGCGCTCCTCTTAACCTATGGGCCGAATCTCACGCGATTAGATGAAACGGGGTCGTTGTTTATTAAGCATGTCCGTGAACGACGGTCGCTGTGGATTCAAGGGCTCGTGGTCCAAGCGATGCGACGGTATGATGAAACGCGCTTCCCGGAACAGTACGGATTGTGGGAACGACAGCTCCAGCGGTATAGCGCCCATAATCCCATCTATGATCGAGCGGAGCCTGAACGATGAGTTTACGGAACGAAATTCCTGAAGACAAGGCGACCTATCCTGACCCGATCTTGGGGGTGAACCTGCATGTCAGCGAGGAGGATTTGGCGGATGGTGAAGCTCGTCTCATGCAGAATTGCGTCTACGACGGCGGCACGCGGAAGCGGCTGGGTTCACAACGACTGAATTCGTCGTCACTCGGCGCCTACCGTATCTTAGGCGGGACCAAGTTCTACTATGGCGGGGCGAGTCCGACGCAGAAACGGTTGATTGCCTACAATAATGCCATTTCGGTCTTGAGTGATGCGGGGTCGGAAACGAATCTGACGACTGGCATGACCGCCGGCAAGGATACGCATTTTCTCACTTGGTCGATCACCGATAAGAATTACATCTGTAATGGCACTGATAATCTACGAGAATATGATGGGACGACGTTTCAAGCCACCTCGGTCATTGTCGGGTCGGCCCAAGTACCAGGCAATGGTGGGAACCCCGCTGCGCGCATGATGGCCCCGATTCTGGATCGCCTGATGTGTATTACCACGAACGGGATTGAGCGCACGAATGCACGGGTCGCCCATATCTGGAGCCTAAATAGTAGTTGGGCCACGTTGCGCCCAATTCGCGGCGGGCTCTTCACCGCCATCGCGCCCTATACCGTGAAAGGGACCGATACGTTTTATCCGGGGATTCTGGCGTTTCAATCCACGGCCTATTATGTCATTACCGGCACGATGTTCGGGACTGATGTCACGGCGGCGTCTGCGGCGCTGGACGATGCGTCCATCCGCTTGATCGATCCCGTCGTCGGCACATCAAGCCCCTATTCGGTCTGTACGGTACCAGGGGTTGGCATGTTCTGGTTTACCAGCGATATGAACGTCTATTGGTTGCCAGAAGGGTCGCTCTACGGACGCTACATTGGCGACAAACTGCGTTCCACGAATGCCACCGCAGGCATTGAAAGTACAAATACGAGTCAACTCAGCCAAGTCTGGATGACGTATCATTATCCCTATGTCATGCTGGGCATTCCGACGGGCAGCAATGCCTACTGCGATACCCAATTCTGGTTAGATATTCGTCGATTCCCGGAGCAGGCTGTCTGGTATGGACCGATGACGGGACAAACCATCAATCGCGCCTGGACCGAGACACAGAACGGCAACAATAGCATCTTTGGCGGAGAAGGGAATACGGCCAGTGGGGCCTATATCTATGAACTGCGGAAAACGGTACGGTATACCGACGCGCTCGGATCGGCGGATAATGCGGTGTCTATGTTATATCAAACGCCGTTCTTTTCGGCGGGTCATCCATCTCGGAAGAAATATGTCTACGCCGTGAATGCCGACCTGTTTTTGCCGTCAGGGTCAGTGACCTGTTCGACGTATGATTTGGACGGCGCGATTCAAACGAATGTTATCTTTGTTGCAGGAGCGTCGTAATGCCGTGTCCGCTTTGGGGGGATGGCTCAAAATGGGGTGATGGCGATCTCTGGTGCCGCCAGTTCGGCGGTACGCCATTTGTCGCAGTGCTGGATGCACTATACGGGCGTGTGAGTCTTCGTGTGGCACAGGCGACGAACGCGGACTTTTATATTGCTACCTTGGAACTCATGGGGACGACGAGAAAGATGAAGGGCTATCGTTATCAAGCGGTCATGGACGCAAATACGGGTGAACGGGTCAGCGTGCATATCTCCCATACGTCCAATGATGTCTTCTATATTGATTCCTTGCGGCTCTCCGCGCAAATCAGGAGGCAACGACTCAATGGCTGATGCTATATTCAGGTCCAGTGTAGACCTAGGAGGTGTATCATCGCGGATTTAATGGTGGCGAACAGCACGTATGCGACGGGGACGAACGATACCGCCACCACGCTCGTCAACAACGTCTCGCCGACGGATACCCAGCAGATGAACGGCGTGGCGTCAGCCGCCGTACAGATTGAAACAATTTTAGGTGCGGGGACGACGCTCAAAGGCACTGCGGATGATCTCGTCGCACGGCTCGCGGTGTCACTGAATGCCGATGGCACGTTCACCACAGCGGCCCTGGTGCAAGCAGTGCCAGTGGCCACGATGTTCTACAGACCGATTCGCACGATTCCGGCTGGTGGCTACCTCTCCTGTCATGGCCAAGCCGTGAGTCGTGCTACCTATGCAGGCCTGTTTGCGGCACTAGTACAGAGCGCCACGGTGACGATGACGATTGCTTCGCCATGTGTTGTCACCTGGACTGGACATGGCCAAGAAGCGAACGACACGATTAAATTCACGACGACTGGCGCGTTGCCTACTGGGTTGATTGCAGGGACGACCTATTACAAGAAAACCATCACGACCGACACGTTTCAAGTCTCGGCCACGCCTGGCGGATCTTCGATCAATACGAGCGGCTCGCAATCTGGTACGCATACCGGCATCTTTGCCCCTCACGGCGACGGGGATGGGTCCACGACGTTTAATACCCCGGATTGGCGTGGCTATGCGCCGATTGGGGTGGATAATCAAGGCGGGAGCGCCGCGTCCATCATTACGTCGGCCTCCGCGAATGGTGCAAATAGCACGGTACTTGGCGGGGCAGGTGGTGCAGAAACGCATACACTGGTCACGGCGGAAATGCCTGTTCACGTTCACATGCAAAACACTTACACCTTAGGAACTACTACAGCTACTGGTAATTCGGGTACTTCCGCCAATTCCAACATTGTTAATTGGCAGAACACAGACTCAGCTGGAGGCGGCGCAGCACACAGCAACACCCAGCCGTGGAAAGCTGGGATCTGGATTATTAAGTATTAGGAGTCAGTATGGCGCAAGTGAGTTATGATCGACCCACGCGAACCGCAACCGTGATCCTGACAGCCAGCGAAGATTTGGCGTTGGCCCGTGTGATGCGCACGGTCGGCCCGCAAGCGTTCAAAAACATGCTCGAAACATGGTTGATTCAACAGATTCAAGCAGGGGTAGCAGCCGATCGTGTAGAGATTCAGTCCCGTCTTGAACGGGCCTCGGCAGCCGAATTGGACGCCGTGAAAACAGCCTTGGGGGTACTCTGATGGGATTCTTTTCTGCACCGAAAGCACAGCAAGAAAGTTGGTCTGGCTTACGCGGACTGGGTAACACGGCCCAGGACATGGCAAATTTCCTCGTGCCCGCGACCAAGCGCGGCGCGACCTTTGGGGAACAGTTATTCACCAATCCGTCAGGGCAACTCGATGCGAATGGGCTGTATGCCCAGCAAAGCGCGCTGTTCCCATCTGTGGTCAATCAGGCTATCAGCCAGATGAGTGGGAATGCCGGAGCACGCGGCATGCTCTCGCCGGAGAATATCGGCGGGATTGCCGGGTCCAGCGCGCAAGCGGTTGCGCCGTTTCTGCTGCCGTTGATTGGACAGAACATGCAGAGCATTCGTGATTTCGGCGGCAATCTGTTTAGCAATGCCACAGGGCAAGGCTATGGAGGACTCGGCTCGTACGGCAAGGCGACGCAACAGGGCGGGGGCATTGGCTATAACTTTGCGAATGAGCTGGGGAAGAATCTCGCGGCCTGGGCCAATCCGAGTACGTACGCTCCTGGTGGGGCCGTAAAATAAGAGAGCGAGGTATTATTGATGGCCGATCTTGAGAAAGCGCCCACGGCGGACGAGGGCACCATTCGGAAGGTCTTTGGTGCGCTCAATAAGGGACTCGTTCCCGGGACATTGCCCTACCTCGAACATTTTGACGCGACGGCCAAGCAACGCGGACTGATACCCTCTGCGCATCTAGGACCGTTCGGGCGTATCCGTGACACGTTTTCCAGTGACGCGCAATCACTGATGAAGGAACAAGATACCCTGACTGCGCTGGGCGAAGGGATGCTCGGGAAACTTGCCGATATGACGGCGAAGCAGGAATTCGCCAAACAGGCGGGGCCTTCACCTGAGATCGCCGCTGCGCAATATGGCGTCCCGCTCTTGCCGTCGCAACGTCCAGGTCCTTCGATGCCTGATCCTCGTACGTCAGACGCGCTCGCTACCTATGACTCGATGATGCGGCAGCAACAGGGTGCAGACTTACAACAACTGATTCCGCCAGGATCGCCCGATCGATCTGTGATCGGACAGAGCATGAAACGGATCGGGCAACTGATGCCAGCCGCCTCAGTGTCTCCGCAGGCGTTGATGGACCCTACGCCCATGCCGCCCACGGAAACTACGTTACGACCGTATCAGGTGGAACAACTTGAGGATGTGCGGGCCGGGCGTGGGCAGTTTGAGGGCAATCAATTCATTCCCATGCCGTTAGCAAAATTGCCAGGCTCGATGATGAGCCCTGATCAAGCGAATGCGGCACTGAAAGCCTTTGGCGTTGAAGGCGTCCAGCCCTTTACCGAATCGGTGCCGACCTCATTCATTAATGAAATGATGAAGCAGCAGCGTGGGGAAGGGCAGCCAGCCATTGTCAAGGAGCAAACAGAACTCAGCCGATTGCAGCGGATTCCTGAGACGCAACGCACGCCCTCGCATCACGCGATGATTCAAACCTTGCAGGACAGCATCAATCGGCAAACCGCCTTGAATCCTGACAATGATAATGCCTGGGCCGGGGCACTGTTTGGGCCGAACGTGACCTATAAGAATCTGTCCACTCAGCGACCTGTCACCGCCAAGCAATCGCAACAATGGAGCGACCTGCACAACATCACAATTCCTCCAGGGACAAGTCCCTTAGCCGCCGTCAAGGCTGCGCAGGTGCAAACACAAGGACAGGTCTTGGGATATGCTGGAGCACAAGCGAAAGGCGAAGCACAACTCGATATTCCGTTAGGGCCGAAGGCGAATGACTACCGGAAGTTGACGCCAGATGGACGGATTGTCCAAGCGGGTCCACGACAAACGCCTCGACAAGCTGGGCAACAGAACTATGTTGATATTAAGGGGTACGAAGATACGATTGAACGCGCACAAACGGTGCGGGTCACAGAGGATCGTGTGCGGGATGTCCAGAAGTTGGGCATGGAAATATTTAAGGCTGACCCCGGTATCCTCTCGAAGGGCAGACAGATTGTCGAGCTGTCGCTCTCGTCCTTTGCGAATGCTGGGAAAAAGATTGGCTATACGGTTGATGGGAAACCGCTGACCTTGGGAGAAGGAGTCAATCTCTACAACGGAAAAGTCAAGCAAATGCTTGAAGCTGTGGCACGAAGCGTCAATGCCGTGAAGGGAGCGGGAACAGAAGGCGATATTGTCCGGCAACTGGAAGGCTTCCCGCAAGCCAATGTCGATACGGCTTTGACCGCTAAGGCGAAATACGACAGTTTGCTGGGAACCTTCGTGAATAGTCGTCGCGCCCTCTATAGCACCGTCTTTGGGGAAGAAGCCGCCGATGCGTTTGCGAAGCAGGCAAGTGGCGGTAAAGTGAAAACGCCCGATGAGCGCATGGATGAGATTGAATCCTTGCTGAAAGAACGACTCGGAAAATCCTAATGGCGCAAGTAGACGAATTATTCCAGAGCCTTGAAGCGAATCCTGACCTCACAGAGGCGCAGAAGTCGCGCATGTTGCGCTTGAAATCGCTGGCGCAAGAAGCCCATGAAAAGGGGCTGATCGATCTGGCGCCGATGCAGCCGGAGAATCCACGCAATGAGAAATTCGAGCAAGGCCAGCCAGTACAACAGATTGGCGCAGGACTTGGTGAGACGCTCGTAGAAATCGGCGCAGGCATGAAGGGGGCTGCGGAGGGGGCACGGGCTGGCGCGTCCACTGGATTCCGACTTGCAGGGCCACGAGGGGCGCTGATTGGTGGAGTAGTAGGCGGGATTGGCGGGGCAGGGATTGGCCAATCTGGAGCACGAGGCGGCTTGCTCAAACTTGAAGAATGGACCGGCCAACGGCCTCCACTCTCCACGCCGGACTATTATGAATCGACGGCCAAGGCCTTTGGGGAAGGCGTGGTGGGCGAAGGCGCTGGACGATTGCTCTCAAAAGCGGTTCCGACCGGCGTAAATATGGTTCGTCGTCTCTTAGGGGGTGCACATGAGACGGGGTTGCAGGAGTTCGATGCGGCGGCGCAGATGGGTGTCCATCAAACGCCAGCCAAGATTACCGGCTCACGTCCTGGGATGATGATTGAACGCCGTCTTCGTGAATCGCTCCCCGGTAGTGCCAAGTTCTATAACCGCGACGTGCTCAATGAGCAAAATTTCAAAACGGCGATTGATACCGACGCGCAACAACTCTGGGGTGCGTATAAGGGGGAACACGCCGAAGGGATCTTGCTTCAGAAGGCGCTCAAACAGGAGGCCATTCCTGAGTTTGATCTGTCAGTCAATAAATTGTACGGCCAACTCCGAGATGCCACACAAGGCCAACCCTTGATAGAGACTGGGCCTGTCTATGAGAAATTGCAAGGACTGAAGGCGTCACTTGAAAAGAAGGGCTCATCATTTCAGCCCATTGTCTCGACGATTGATGAAGTCTTGGATAAACTGAGTAATCAAGGGTTGACAACGGGCATGACGGTCAAACGGAGTGGCACAAAGGCGATTCCAGAGCAAACGATTGCGTCATCTATCGTTGATCCCAATGCGCGGCCTATTATGACCACGATTCCTGAGCAGCCCGCAAAGCTACATAAACTAGAAGTGGATCTCAAATCGGAAGCCCCGCGCTACGCCAAACCAATTGACTTCATGGCGGCGCATGAAGCACGGCAGGCGATTGGACGCGAACTCTCGAACAGACAACTCCCCATGAACGATACCGACCAGCGAGCCTTGAAGACAGCCTATAAGATGCTGAGTGACAGTATGGGGGAAGGGGCCATTCGCTACACCAAGGAGACTGGGCAGGACGTAGGACGGCTCTGGCTGTTGGCAGATCGGGCCTCAGCGAAAGGGAAAACCCTGTTCAATGAGTCCATTGTCCGCAACGCGATTGACAGTGATCCCAACAAACTCGTGGAATTGGCCTTTAAGAAGAACGGCGAGACCCCGACACAGAATATCATGCAGGCGCTTTCGATGACCAAAGATGGGGAGGGCCGCTATCAGCAAGCGGCGATCAAATGGCTGATGAAGGAGGCCACGAATCCTGAAACGAATCGGATTAGCGGGAAGAAGTTTTCACAGTTGGCGAATGCGCGAGGGGAAGAAGTCCTTCAGGAGACGTTCAAAGGGAACTACCAGACCGTGAAGAAGTGGATTGATATTGCGAGCAAGATGGATGAACCGTCGCGCCATAAGTCGGGGGGCATGTTGTTGGCGGAAAACAGTCTTCTCTTTACGACGCCGAATGTCGTCGCAGGTGCATTGCTCACAGGACATCCTGGTGTCGCTGGACTTGCTGCGATGCCTGCGGCTATTTATGTGCTCACCGCCAATCGTCTTGCGCAAGTCTTGACCAATCCCAAGCAATCACGCACGCTGCTTGAAATTGCCAAGACGAGCCCGAAATCAGATCGCTATATTCGGCTCGTGTCTCAACTGGCCAGTATGGAACAGGGGGAACTCGGCTCACAGTTCTTACAGGAACCGTCGGCAACACCCGTCCCATTTGGAACACTCTCACGACTTCAGACGCTCCAGGAGCAGCCATAATGTCACAGAAAGGAACGATGATGTATTATCGATTACTGAGTCTCATTGGTCTGTTACTCGTGCTGGCCACGCCAGGGTGGGCACTGGAAGACTCACGCGGGCTCACCTTGCAATCGGCGGCGGTGGCGACAGGGGACGGTGAAATGCTCTCGGTGAGCCAGTTCACTGCGGTCTCGGCCCAGGTGACGATCGCCACGACTGCGACGGTGACATTTGAGGTCACGGCGAATGGGGCCGATTGGGTCTCGGTCACGTGCACCTCCATTGCCGATACGGTAGGCACGTTAGTCTCGACGGCCACGGCGTCCGGCGTCTATCAATGCAATGTCGCAGGCATGACGTATTTTCGCGCGCGGATCTCTGCGTGGACCGCTGGGGCGGTCACGGTGTATGGCCGGGCCACGACGGCAGTGCTCAGCAAGAAATAGTTCTGTGTTAACAGATGATGTGAGCGAGAGGCCCGTCGATGACCGATCTTGAACAGATGCTCATGCAGCAAGAGGGGACAGGGATTTACAGAATTGTAAACACGGTGACCGGAAGGACTTACTTCGGATCATCCATCAATATGCCACATCGTTTCTACGACCATAAAAGACATTTAAATCTGCGCACACATAAGAATCCGCGCCTTCAGCATGGATGGGAAAAATATGGGAACGCCGCATTTGTCTTTGAGTCCCTTGTCACCTGCTCTTCTGACAGTCTCGCATCACGAGAACAGCAATTTATCGACGCCTATGTTGAACACGATCTACCTCTTTACAATCTGCGACCTAGCGCATTCTCCAGAAGGAACTTTGTGTTTCGTCACACAATGGAATCAAGAAAACGAATGGGTGAGTTGCAGAAAGGCCGACAGAAGCGGTTTACCCTTTCAGTGGAAGCACGAGAGAAGATGCGCGTAGAACGTACAGGCAAACCTCTATCTCTAGAAACCAGAGAAAAACTTCGCGTTGCACACCTAGGACAGAGAACAAGCATGAAGGCTCGCCTGATGGCCAGCTTATCCAATAAAGGCAATAAGCACGGACTTGGGTATCGACATACAGCAGAGGCGAGATCAAAAATAGGTGCGGCTGCCAAAGGCAATCAATGGAATGTCGGAAAGAAGCATTCCCGTGAAACTCTAGCAAAAATGCGCATGTCACAACAGGCCAGACGGGAACGAGAGGCTATGAAATGAAGGAACTCATCCCATGGAACTATTACGAAATCACATTGCTGGCGCTCACGATATGGCGCGAAGCGCGAGGCGAACCACATGATGCGAAGATTGCGGTCGCGCACACGATCATGAACCGCGTAGCGCGTCCGAGCTGGTGGGGCACGGACATTATCAGCGTGCTGACGAAGAAGTGGCAGTATAGTTCACTGACCGATCCCAACGACAAGCAGCTCACGACCTGGCCCAAAGCCAGCGATGCGGCGTTTGAAGAATGCTTGAAGGTGGCTGATCTGGTGGTGCGCGAGGTCTACCATTCGCCTCTTAAGGGCATTGACAGCTATTTCGATGACTCGCTCAAGGGAGATACGATACCGACATGGGCGAAGGCGCATCCTGAACGGTTCGTAGGCAAGATTGGGAGATTGAACTTTTATAACCTGGATCAGGACGTAGAGGTCTGATGATCCCCTATCGCGGCGCGACACGGCAAGAGATGGAGCAGGCGGGACGGGCGTTGCCGAAGAAAATCTATCAGTGCGGTCCCTGCGGCATGATGCTTACACATGATGAATGCAGCAGGCATGAACTCTTTGAATGTTCGCAACGGAAGGGCTCCACGGTGAAGCCGTCAAAACGAAAGGCGAAGTAGATGGGCGATCTAAAGACCCTCGACATCAGCAATTGGGCACTAGAGGTATTGAGCGGGTTGCTCGTGGCGGCAGGGGTCGGTGGGGCGACAATGGCCACGAAGACCAAAGCCAAGATTGATGGACGGTTGAACGACCTCGAACAGGGGCATAGCGATCAAGTGACGCAACTGGCCGAACTCAAGCTCTGTCAGGAAAATACGCGAGAGCATTTGGGGCATATTCGTGAGGCCACTCAAGGCACGAACGATAGGCTAGACTTACTCATGGCTGCCATGGCGAACAGGATGCCAGAGGGCAAGCGAAGGACGGACGAATAACCAGAGCGCAACTACTAAAGCCTAGGTACTTTTTTTCGACTCATGTTTCTATCATGAAGGCATTGACGACATATTCTGGTAGGATTCTTTCTGTTAGGACGTTCCCACCAGTATGTATTATCAGTAGTGTATTTATGGCCTTTAGGGCACTGCGTACGGTGCGCTGGACTTCTACCACGCATAAGGTTTTCCCAGGATGTGACTGGTTCGAGATGTTCAGGATTTACACATCGGCGATTCCTGCAAAGATGGTCAATCTGCAATCCATCAGGTATCATTCCCTTGAAAAGATTATATGACAGCCGATGTGCGAACATATTTTTGTTAATACCTTTAATTCTTCCGTACCCGTTATGTTCGATTGTTCCAGCCCACAGCCAACAACCATCAAGATCGGCTATGAAGATCTTGTTGAAGAATCTCTCGGTAATGCTTCGTGTCCGGTGCATCAGTTTATTTTAACATAAAAAGGAGGATCTATGTTAGGAGCATCATGGAGAACAGGCCTCGTCGGAATTCTAGCGATTGCGGGTGGCGTGGTCGGTTTGATTGCCGACATCATTGCGACACAGGGGATGCCGAAGACCGTCCCAGAATATGTGTTGTTCGGTGGATTGGTGTTGAGCGGCATCGGCAACTTGCTCGCCAAGGACGCGAACGTGACCAACAGTGGCACGAATGCCCCCGCGCATGACGTGCAGCCATGAGGCGGCTTCTATGGGCGCTCCCATTCCTGCTCGTCGGCTGTGCCTCCTATATTGACTATGGCGAGGGCCGCTATGGCGTCACCAAGGTCTCGGAGGAGCGCAGTGCCTTTGGCACGAACGGCGGGTTTATGGTGATGTACAACTGCAAGGGCACCAAGGGCAACCTTGGGCTGGAATTCGACGACTGCAACCCTGTCACGCATCTGACCCCGATCTACTCGCAAGGGGTCGGTGGTCAGATCGTGGGTGGCGCGTTGACCGGCCTCGGTTTTGGTTTGGGAAGCGCGTTCAGCGGCGTGTCGAATAGTGCCAGTTCAATCAGCAACGCGACGGCATCGACCGTCACCAAGGGCGGGCATAAATAATGGGACTGGAAGCCATCATCGCCCTGATTGCGGGCATCGTGGCCTTGATCCCGCTGATCCTGAACGCACGCAACAATCGAAAGGCGAACCGCAATGCGCTTACGAAGGTGGAGTCTGACGAGCTTGGCGATGGGATGGATCGGGTTGATCGGTTGCAGCCCCCTCAAGCCTGAGCCGTTCGTCTGTGACGTGCAACCGGCCTACACTGAGAATGGGCAGGACGATACGAATTCGTATCGCGTGAATCGAGCCTGTCTACGCGGGGTGAACGAGCGGTTGAAAGCCTGCTACAAGGAGTAGCCACCCGTCCGGCCCTGCACGGTTCTGCGTCGTTCAGGGCCGTCAGAGTTGTGTCCAGTCGCGGCCTAGCCAGCAAGCTCTGCCGCGCACATCGGCCTGGCCCCGCACCATCAGCACCCAGGCCCCAATGCCGACGGCCAACAGGCACGGCACGATCAGACCCCCGACGAGGATGCCCACCCAGAAGCTGCTCATGGCTTCACCACCTCGGCCTGCTGGCGACACCAATCAGCAATATCTTTGCACGCATCATTAAAGGCCATCGTGGTAAATGAATTGGGATCATCAATCTGTGCATCAGTAATATGCTTTGCCGCCTCCTCCCACACCGCACGCTCGCGGGCGGCGAGGGACTCAGAAATGAACGCGATAGCGGCATCACGAGAACGCCATGTGCCATTAGGGTTCGTCATTCGATCAAGCGTATCAATAATGATCTCTGCCTGCGTCATGTTGGCGGCCTCTCGGTGAGGGTGATGGCGCGCATTATTCTAATCAAGGTTTCAGTGGCAACTTTGACGTATGCCTCATCCCGTAAAGCTATCGGCCCTAATCGCTTCAGCGCGCATTCAATGGCATCGGCACTGATTAGCAATTCAGACAGAGGCTTCAGCGCCTCCTCCAACTCCCCCACCCGCGCCTGGCTGGCGGCGAGCTGTTGCTGAAGGGCGTCTATCTGCCGTAACGATTGGTCTCGCCTGCTTTGGGCATAGGCTAATACATCGCGCTCCGCCGTCATCGCCGCGAGCTGGGCGGTGAGGCTGGCGACTTGGTTGATCGCCGTCTCCTGTGCATCGATCCTTGAGGCAAGATATTGCTTCTCAGAATTCAGCCGCTCATTCTTGGCGCGCAGGGCGGCGTCGGTGTCGATCATCATGCGCAAAGCGGCATAGACACCGACGATCTTGTTATTGAGCACAACGCTATTCACGTCGGGGTAGGATGCCAACGGCAGCAACAAATCAACCTGCGCTCGGGTCAACATGGTGGGGCTCCTCTCATAGTCTTGGTTCATTGCGCAAATTACTTCAGTTAACATCTCAGCGCAGTTCATATCGTGGCCCATGATTCATCTACTCTCCCCCTCCAATTGCGCCATGAGGCGTTGTATTTTTAGCAACACACCCACGACCTTGTTGTTCTGATTCGTCACATCATCGTCGCTGAGCGTATCAAAGATCCAACATAACACCTGCCCCACGTCGGCAGCCATGTACATGGGAACATCCGACGAGGTACGCATCGGTGAGTGTTCCCCCACCATGCTGTGCTTGTTCACCCAGTACTTCGTTAACGGCTCACCCATCACGTCCCCCTCTCGTTATACGTCACGCCGTAGCCGACCTCGCCATGCACCGCATGCCCGCTGGTCCTTGCGTGCTGTGCGGCCTGACGCGATGCCGTGCGGTACGCCTCCCAGGTCTTCCCGCAGACTGAGCACCGGAATATCGCGTGAATCAGCCACTTCTTCATCGCGCCTCCTTCGCCGCCCGCATGCCCGCTGCGCCGGTAGCCTGCCATGGTCACGATTTCACCGCCTCGGCCTGCCGCATGCGAGCCCATCGCTCGACGCCAAATAGTTCTGCTCTTGCCCCATCCTCTCGTGCTTCCTTCACAAAGTTACCGGCGAGATGTTCAACGTGCTTCGACTGATCCGCGATCACCCCGCGCATGGTGGCGTACACCAGTACATCGTCCAACACCGCACGCTCGCGGGCGGCGAGGGCGGCTGCAATGCGAGAAACGTATTGAGCCTCAACGTGTTCAGCCGTTCCAGGACCAATGATATCCTGCGACAACAATTCACGGGCGAGTTCCTGCGCCATTTGCTGCAACGCCTTCATATGCACTTGACCGTGTAATCTGTGATATACCAATGCGCGTTGTAGCCGGACATATAGTGCAACTGTACGCCGATGCGCAACGCCTGCATCATCCGCTGTTGGTAGGGGCTCAGCACTTGGCCTCGTAGGTAGGGCAAGATTGCCCCATTGAGTCGTTAATAGACCGTTGGAAGCCCTCAGGCCATCCGGGTTGAATAACGCTACGCACCTGCTCCGGGTTGCTACACCAACCCCAGTACGAATTCTTCGTGTCCACTATTTTGAACGTACACGTCCCACAACACCGCTCGCTCATGGCTGATAGTGCTCCACGACTCATGTCTGTACCTTTCCATGCCGCAGCGTCCATCATCTTAGTGTCTCCAATCATGCTATGTGCCTTTCTTCCCAGTTCCCGTGTATCCGCTTGACCAATACGAACTTGGCCCACGGCGTGATGCCAGCCGCCGTCTTGATCTTCACGAGCGAGCGATCATCACTGAGGTTGCGCCCCTTAACCTCATAGAATGTCAGCCCATCACCGGCCAGCACGAGAAAGTCGGGCTTGTAGAAATTCTTTTTCCCTGGCAAACGCAGGTTCAGCGGTTCGTAGTAGAAATTGGTGATCGCGCCGAGCTGCACAAGGCCGTTGAGATAGTTCGCCCATGCCCGTTCTAATTTGCTTTTGAATTGATCACTGGCAGTTCGTGGCATTGCCAGTTCCCTCGATAACTTCACCTGATCTAGACCGTTTAGCCTCCTGTACTCTTGCGCTGTTATTCTTTCCTGCGCACGAGAGGGAGTAGAACTTCTGAGATTTGGTTTCACGCCATCCCCTGCGCCGCTTTGGATTTATAAATAGAAGTCCGCATCTTCACGACTTGGACTGACTGAACTCCCTTTTTCGTACTCACCACCACGCTCCTCCCCATGCGTCGTAACCGCTCCGCCAGCTGCGCTTCCGTCCAATTCGCCTGTGTCATCCTCGCCTCGCGCACGATCGACACATCACATCTGTTTGTTTTCTCACGATAAACACCCCGTCACAGCGGTGGCATTGCGCCGTCGTCACGGCGTGATTTCCAAAATGGTCCACTTTCGCCCTCGAAGAAACCTTCACAAATGGCTCAGGAGGCACGATCATCTTTCTAGGCCTTGAGGCACACCGGCTCCGTTTGCTCCCGCACGTACCGCACGACGTACCCATTCTGCTCGACGGCCTTGAGGGCTGCTTCCACGGTGAGAATGGCGCTAAATGTAATCTTCATGTAGGTCTCCTAGTAGGGGCGCGGGGGCCTCCTTAATCGGCCACGTTCCGCGCCTCTTCGGCAAAATGATCGAACTCTTGAACAATGGAACGGGCATACGTTCCCGGAGGAATGGCAACCGGCGCATGCTCTTGATGTGTGACTTCTGCCCCATGCGGAGCCTCCAGCACGCCGTCGTCATACAGTGCTACGCCCTCCCCGTGGGCTTCGTGAAAGTGCCCGGTCGTCTCCCCTAGTGCGAGGATGGCCCTGCCTTGTTTCGTTCGCTTCTTCATGCTGCCTCCTAAGTTAAAATGATCGGGTGAGCTTTATAGGTCTTCGCTTTTGGCCTGAGAATCACATCGCCCTGCTGATACCAGTCCGTTCCGTTAACCTCATCAATCTGTGATGCCGTAAGTCCGTTCCTGAAGTTCAGCGCCTCTTGCACCGTCTTGACATTCGGCGCGACGCCTTCCACATGCCAGACGCCGATACTGGGATTCAGCATCTTCAGGTAGGGTCGCTTGCGCCCGTCACCGAGATCCAGCACCAGTAATTCATACGTACCCTGCTTGTTGATCGATTGGGCGTTGAATAGCTGGCACACACGCTCAATGCCCACACGCTCCACCATGACCTGACGCACCTGCGCGTTCGATTCTTTTGCAATCTGCTCAGGTGTCAGCGTGTTCGGTGCGAGGATAATTTGCTCATTGACACGCACCCCGTTCCAGGCCCAGACGCCCCATCCGTCAGGATACTCCACGGCCATCCCGTCATGGCTATGGAGTTGCCCTCGGCTATTGCAATAGATGCGGCGATGCCTTTCGGCGATCCAGCAAATATGCTGATAGGGGGAAAACCTCCCGGCAGATTCAGTAATCATAAAATGCGCCGCCGCCTTGTTCGTTTGCTCAATTAACCCAACAGCCTCTCGGAAATAATTCATATAGGCACACCATGGGGCATCGTGTTGACCGTTACCAAACCACCAATAATATTCGTCGCGAACGCTGGCGAGAACGCTGGCGAGAACGCTGTCGCGAACGCTGTCGCGAACGCTGTCGCGAACGCTG
>ERZ1292625.1596-Hain-H41-01um-R1-1596-length-25828-cov-4_pt1 | contig 25828 bp, 26 predicted proteins | sample MGYA00564400_ERZ1292625 | MGnify/ENA primary metagenome ERZ1292625 (study PRJEB36523, sample SAMEA6512639) | groundwater metagenome | collected 2019-01-08 | study: AquaDiva: Metagenomics assemblies of 32 groundwater samples | reverse complement strand
TTTCAAAAGTGGTGAGACTGCACAAATAACCGGTGCCATATTTGGCTTGAATTTCAAGAATGGTCGCTCGGGGTCAGACTCATCGTAAGCAGAGATAAGTACAGCAAGGAATGCTCGGTCTAAACCAAAAGAAGGTTCTATCACATGCGGTACCATTTTAGTAGCGTTTTCTTCATCTACGTATTCAAGCTTGTGAGTATTTAAATCATAGTCAGTCCTGTATGCAAGACCAAAAAGTTCTTTTTTACCAAAAGGATACTCGAATTCTATATCGATAGTTTTTTTAGAATAAAATGCTCGATCCTCATCAGATACAAGTAGGTCAGTAGTTTTATTTGTATCTATTCCTACTTCTTCTATCCATTCATGCATAAGATGAAGCCACATATCAAAATAATTACTCCATGCATCTGGGCGAACAAAGTATTCTATCTCCATCTGTTCGAATTCTCTTTGACGAAAAATAAAATCTCGAGGGGTTATCTCATTTCGAAAAGCTTTACCTATCTGCGCCATACCGAAAGGAAGCTTCGGATGAAAAGCATCTACTGTATTCTTGAAGTTTACAAACATTCCCTGAGCTGTCTCTGGACGAAGGTACGATACTGCACTAGAGTCTTCACTTGCACCAATTTTCGTCTGGAACATCATGTTGAATTGTTTTGTTTCACCAAGTTTTCCTCCACAATCAGCACACTTTACTTTGTCTTCAAGCTGATCTTCACGGAATCTTTTTTTACATTTCTCACACTCCACCATCGGGTCTGCAAAGTTCGCCACATGGCCTGTCGCCTGCCAGACTTCTTGTCGCATAAGTATAGCGGCATCGACTCCGTACATATCAGTACGAGAGTCTACGAATTTCTTCCACCAACTGTTTTTTATATTATTTTTAAGTGCTACACCAAAATGCCCAAAATCAAAAGTTCCTGCAAGTCCTCCATAGATCTCAGAACCTTGAAAGATAAAACCTCGTCTTTTACAAAGACTCACTATTTTTTCCATCAATTCACTTTCTGTTGTTTTTTCTTCTTTTGCCATAATGTTTTTAATTAAATTTTATTCGACAACCCTCGCTCCTTCTGGGGGGAAAGCTGTATCTTTATCAAGTCTTATATTTAAAGGAATTCTGGAAGACTTTAAATCAACATTAGCAAAATCATCATGCCCCGTCAAAGTAGCATCATTGACCAAAGTAGGAGTAGTATTTCTCTGAGAAAGTGACGGAGTGAAAGATATCTGGAAAGAAACTTCTCTATTTGCTTCGGTGATGCCCGTGCCTCGACTTATGCCTCCTATATTCCAGATGAGTTCTCTCGTTGAAGCATTGAAACTAAGGTCTTCTGCTGGTGGAAAAATACCACCGGTATACTTTATCCAAGGAGGAAGAGTAGAGCGAACTTGTGCTTTAGAAATATGAGTTGAGGTATTTGCAAGTGACCAAGTGATAGTATAAGTAGTTTCTTTTTCAACCTTTGGAGGTATGGGGCCTGAGTTCTCAAAAGGACCAGAGAAATAAAGTGCTTTTGTATTGAGAGAAAGGTCAGAGATAAGACGAATGGTTTTCGTTTCAGAATTTTTTACTTCTTTAGTGATATTTCCTTCTATCGCTTGTTTACCAGAGACTGAAACTTCTATATTTATAAGAGGGTCTGAAAGCATTCCAGTTACTCCAGAAAAAAGAGGTAATGTAGCTAAAGAAAATTCTACCGCACCAGACTCACCAGGATTTATACCAGCAAATCTACTTTGTGAATTTCTATCCCAAATCAATACATCTCTATTTGAATCATAAAAACCCTGTTGAGGATTTATGCTTTTTCTACTTACACCATTACCTGAAATACGAGCAGTGATCTGCATATCGTTTATCCTAGTATCCAAATTATTTACCCAACGTATCTCTCCTCTTATTTCTGTATTTGCATTTGTGGCATACTCTCTTGCATAAACTCCGTTTACTAAAATCTTGGCTTCAATAAAAGGTTTCTTTATAGCTATATGGTGACCCAATGAATTAAATATCACACCGATCAAAGTCTTATCAGAATCAGATTGTGAACCAGTCGATACGTTGAAAGTTTTTTCTTCTCCATCAAAAACATCTATCATTTTACCCAATATCATAATATCCCCTTCACTACCTGGATTCATGTCTCCTAAATTCCAAACATTGTTTCCATAAGAAGGTGCAGGTTTCGCAGAAACAAATTGAAAACCTACTGGGTAATCTACTTTCACTAATACTTTTGAAGCACCTTTTGAGGCATTGAGTGTAGCTTTTACTCCCAAATTCAAATCTTGATTTGGACTTATCTCAGACGGTGCAGTGATAGAGAGATCTATCGGTGTTGAGTTTATAGCAACTTGATAAGATTTTTCTTTTACGAAAATAGCATTTGATCCTGCAATACGATATTCAAGAGACACTTTTATAGTATGTAAACTTCCTTGCTCTCCATAAAGCACGACTTTCATGTCTTCATTTCGAACAGCCCCAGAAGGTATCACTCCGAGAGACACACGTTGTCTTTCTTTATCTTCACCAGAGTTACCGATAGATCCGCGAGGATACTCGACAACCAAATCAGCCAATTCTAAAGAAGATGCATTTTTATTGGTGATACCGATGATAAGGGGCAAGTCCTCCCCTCCTTCAGTAAAACTATTTCCCAAAATACTTATTTCAATGTTTTCATTTGAAACATTATTGCCACCATTCAAAAAAACAAAACCGACGTACAGTGCCGCAATAACAAAAAAAGCGACAGAAAAAATAAAGAACTTTTTAAACATTGATGTTTTCATAAAAAATTTTTCTACTTTTGTAGGAGCTGGATTCTCCCAAGAATCCTTTACTTCCACATTTACTTGATGAGGGAAACTGTCTCTATACTCTATCTTCGTTTTATAGGTTTTACTAAAAAGCTTTCTTTTTAATGCTTCTATTGAATTTAATTTCTCTAGGTCGTCCCCTGGCATATAAAAAATTATAGCACAATTAAAGCTGAGTTTCCTTTAATGCTTTATTTATTTCACTTATAGCTCTCAATTTATTTTTTGACATTTCGAGCAACAACTCCTCTTCGAGCGGTGACTTTATAAGATTTTCGAAAGAATCTACATCACCTATATATCCCAAATTGCTCAAAACTCGAAGGACAATAATGATCTCTATATTCATTACCTCTTCTTTATTTTTAGCTTTTTCCAAAACGAGAAGGCCATTCAAAACTTCAGCAAAAAGCACATCGTTCTTTTCTTGTTCTGGTAAGAGCCTTCTTAACAGCTTTGCGATACGCGCAAATACTTTGAGTGCATCTTTTTGTTTTATCACCTCTTCTAAAGCATTTGTTTTCGAAGCGCTAGTGATACGCCAAAAATCTTTCCCTTTTATAAGGTCTATTTTTACATAAGAAAAATCTTGCAATACATAACGAAGCTTCGAAGACATTTTACGAATTCCAGCAGCAGAGGCATACAGCATTCCCAGGTCTCGAGTAAAAACAAAAAAAACTTTCCCCGTCTCACCGTGCAGAGAACTTCCTAATATCAATCCTTCTGTGTGATGCTTGTGGTGCATGTTAGACCTCTTCTTCCTTTCCAATTTCTAAAACTTTAAATTCAATTCCAACTTTTGAGAGAAAATGTTCCGGAATCTTATATATAAATGTAGCGAAAGATTTCAGTGGTCCATCGTGAACAGGAAAACAAACTCGTGGCTTTAATTCTTTTGCATAATCTATTGCATCTTTCATCTTCATCCACGGACCCAAAACCGGTAACGCCAAGATATCTACTTTGGAATTTGGAATACTAAATGAATCACCTGGGTAACATAACTCGTTTACCATATAACCAGTATTTTGAACTTGACCATAATCTTCATAAATTTGGGCATGTTTATCTCCAAAACCTTTTATTTTTATTCCTTCAAAATCAAAATTTTCTCCATCTTCTACTTTTGTATATTTTATTCCTGCTTCGTCTAATAACTTACCCACAGACGTATTTGTGATTACAACTACATTTGGATTATTTTCCAAAATTTGTTTAAGGGTGTCGATATGCAAATGATCTGCATGTTCGTGAGTAATTAAAATAAGATCAATATTTCTCTCAGCCACGGAATCACCTCCATAATTAAACTCACTCGGATCAGTCATAATCCTTTTACCATTAATTTCAACTACAAAACAACAATGCCCAAGTTTTTTTATCTTCATTCTTCTATTTTAACACAAAATACTTTCTACGCCTTTTGTTAAATCTTCTGGGTTTTCTAAGATTATTTTAGGGTTGCCTTTCGCTAGTGTTTCTCGTTCTTGAAAGCCCCAAGTGACTCCAATTGAAACCACCCCACAACTAAATGCCTCTCTAATGTCTCCTAGAGTATCAGTAATAAACAAAGCGTCAACAGAGTTTATTTTATATTTTTCTAACATAGAATTTATCTTTATTACCTTACTAGCATGAACATCAGCACCTAAGACGTCTTTAAAACAGTCTTCCAATCCCTCTCTTTCTAGGATTTTTTTAATAGAAATAGTTGGTGTAGAAGAAACAATAACCAATGTATATTTAGAAGCCAAAAATTTTACCGAATCTTTCAATACTTGAGGTATCACCAACTCTCTTGTTTTATTTCTGTACTCTTCGTGAAAATTTGGATGACCTTCTTTTGCTTTACCGTTTGTCCTTTTTGCATCGTGAATATTACCATCAAAAAAACCTTTATATTCTTCTAAAGATAAATCTTCATTTACAAAAGTATTAATTCCATAACAAACCATCAAAGTATCTATAAGCACTCCATCAAAATCAAACAATACAAGTTTTTTAGATTGTTCCATATCTTTAATGTATCATGGTTCGACTTTGCTCACCATAATCCTAATGGATTACGAAGTTTTTAAGTTCTTCTATTATAGATGCTATGGTCTGATCATTTATATCCGCTGGTTTTATTGAACAATGTGAGAAGATTTGGTTTTCTATTTCTTTACCACAAGCGACAAGCTCGAGTCTACCTTCTTCTTTAAATCTATCTTTATGATTTGCATATCTTTTTTTCGCTTCTTCCATTCGCTCTTCGTAAGAAAGTACACCAAAAGGGCCCACACGCATATCTGCATAATGCATTATCTTCACAAACATATTATCCCCTGCCGCATGTTCGCATAAAAGATGAAAATGATTCTGATCAGCCAATTCTGCTATGTCTTCGGACACACCTAGCTCTCGTATTATCTGAATAGTGGCATCATGTTCATTGTCACCATATTTTTCGATAAATTCCTTTTGAACATTTTGCCAATACTCCAAGCCTTCTGGTTTATTTAACTCTGGAAAATAATCAAGTTGAAATTTAATGATGTTGCCCATATCATGAAGCAAACACACTTTCACTATTTTTTCTTTATCTATCGGCTCATCAAAAGAATCACAAATCATACTTGCTACCGCAGCTACACGTAACATGTGCAATTGTAAAGTCTTCATGAGTTTATACTCTTCGTATATTTCTCTAATGTTATGCATAGTTTTATTTATTTACTTTGATCTTGAAAACAAGCTCGTCTATTTTTATTTCAGTACCGTCGTTTTCAACAAAAAGAATATTTTTCGCACCGACAACTTTCAATAATTCTTTTTCAAACTTAAGGGTTAATTCTTGTCCTTTTTTATCTGTATTTATAGAGAGAGACACTACGTCATGTGGCACAAGGCCCATGGTCTTACGTAAGTCTTGTATTGCTCGTACAAGTTCTCGATAATCCCCTTCTTGTTTCAAATCTGGAGTCAAAGTGATATCAAGTGATACTTCTTCTTTAAGATTTTTATTTTCTACTACTTCTTTTACATTCAATTCATCTTTTATGAGCTCTATATATTCTTGTCCTAATGCAAGACTTTCTACTTCTAGTTTTGCTAAAGGTTGTCGTACTGGTATATTTGCTTTTTGTCTTTCTTTTAATCCTACCGTTACGATTCTTCGTGTTATCTCCATCTCTTCCATGACTTCAAGCTCTGGTTTATTTACATTCAAATCGGAAAAGAAATCTGAAAGATGTACGCTCTCAGGATCTGATTCAAATTTGATTTTTTGCCAAATTTCTTCAGCTACAAAAGGAGTAAAAGGGGCCAAAAGTTGTGATATCACTTTCAAAACAAAATACATAGTATGTTTTGCATCACTGTCTCCTTCTTTTATTCTGTCTCGTGAACGACGAAGGTACCAAGTAGAAAGATCGTCGATGAATAAATCAAATGGTTTTGTGGCAAGAGCCAAATCATAAGCCTCCATTCCAGCGATGACTTCATGAGTAACTTTCAACAATCGTGCTATGATCCATCGATCTAATACGTTTTGTGAGACATTATGTTCTTTACCTTCCAACTCTTTATCTCTGTATAGATCATAAAAAGCCATGACATTGTCTAACCTACCTATTATCTTGCTTGAAATATCTTGAACTAATTTTTCTGAAAAATTCATATCTTCACCTTTCATAAGAGGACTAGCCATAAGATATAAACGTAATGCATCTACGCCGTATTTATCTATAAAGATCCACGGATCTGGGTAATTCTTTTTTGACTTAGACATTTTCTGGCCGTCTTCTGCCCGAAGAGTACCTGTGGTTACCACATGTTCATAAGGTGCATGACCAAACAGTATAGTAGAGACAACATGAGAATAGTAAAACCATGTTCGAGTCTGAGCTATGTATTCAGCCACAAATCCTGCTGGAAAATTATTCTCTTGCCAGTTTTCATTTTCAAAAGGAAAATGATCTTGCGCGAAAGGCATAGAGCCAGACTCAAACCAACAATCCATAACTTCAGGAATTCTCTCCATTTCACCACCACAATCACAGACAAGTTTTATTTCGTCTATATATGGACGGTGCAAGTCTAATTCAAATTCTTTATTGTGAGGAAGTGGTGAAAAAGGCAATGGACGGAATTCAGCATTTTCAAATCTTTTAAAATCCTTTATAAAAGCATGGAAATTTGCTGGGTGATATTCTTTACCATCTGGTTCAAAGAGCCCTGCGTTTACATACAAAAGCCAGGCAGGACCTCCGTGTGTCACTATCAATATCTTTTTATTTTTATATTTTTCTTCTAATTCATACAAAGTCTCTGCTGTTCTACGTTTTACGTCAGCGTAAGATTCACCATTTGCAGTTTTTCTTTCAAACCAACCTGGACCAGTACCTTTTACATGTTCATGATATTCTTCCCAACTCTTTCCATCAAAGTCCCCTGGGTCTACTTCATGAAGCCTGTCATCCTCTATCACTTGTTCTTTTGTAAGTCCAAAAACATCACGAATTATTTCAGTAGTTTCTTCTGTGCGAGTAAAAGGTGAAGTCACTATCAAGTCTATCTCTTTATCTTTCAAATAATTTGCAGTCGCTATTACTTGCTTCCTTCCCTCTATTGTAAGATGGTCATCTTTTTGTTTTTTAAAACTCACAATACCATTCATGTTACTTTCTGTATTCCCGTGACGCATAACATAATATGTATTACCAGAATTTTTAGATTTATTTTTTAGATCTTCAAGCGAATTTACAAATTTGTTAGTCTTACAATCCACACACTTCCATATAGGTAATGGTGTTGCCCAATATCTATTTCTAGAGATATTCCAGTCTGGTGCATTTTCTGCAATGTGTTTAAATCGTCCTTCTTTCAAATGAAAAGGTATCCAGGTCATAGACTCTGCCTTTTTTAGAATATCAGATTTTGCTTTTTGGATATTTATGAACCAAGAAGGTAATGCATAATAAATGATAGGAGTATCGCAACGCATACAATGAGGGTATGAGTGAACTATCTTTTCTTTTGCAAAAAGCGGTGTTGGACTCTGGTGGGCCATCCATTTTATTACTTCAATATCAGCTTTCTGGTGTTCATCTTTAGCTTCAGGTTTTGGCTTTACTTTCGTACCAGCAAAATCTGTAACTTCTGGTTTAAACCTACCTGTTTCATCTACGTGAATTATCCAAGGAATATTATTTGCTTTTGCGAGGTTCATATCGTCCTCTCCGAAAGCTGGCGCTTCATGTGCCATACCTGTACCCTTCTCTACTGTCACAAAGTCCGCATGCCAAACCTTCCAGATGTTTTCATTCTTGGCAACTTCTGAGTTTAAATAATATGGGAAAATCGGCTCGTATGACAAACCGACCAAATCAGATCCTTTTATATCATCATGAACTATTTCTATTTCTTTATCCTTAAAAACACTTTTTATTGTTTCGCTCGCAACTATCAAAAGTTCTGGAACATCTTTTACTCGAAGTGCTGTGTATGTGATGTTGTTATTTACTGCAATAGCTGTGTTACCAGGTAGAGTCCAAGGAGTCGTGGTCCATGCCAATAAGTATGCAGAGTCTTTAGTTTCGTATCCATTGCTGAATTTTTGTCCAGGTTTCAATTTAAATTTCACATATACAGAAATATCAGTTATATCTTTATAACTATTATCCATCGCAATTTCAGAATTCGCTATTGGGGTCTCACAACGTGCACAATAAGCAAGGACTCTCACTCCTTCATAAACCAAATCCTTTTTATTCATTTCACCAAGCGCCCACCAAACAGACTCCATGAACGTATTGTCCATAGTTTTGTATCCATTCTTAAAATCCACCCAGCGTCCTATACGCTCGATACCTACTTCCCATTCTTTGTCGAATTGCAAAACCTTACTTCGTGCGTATTCAACGAATTTATCTATACCGAGTTTTTCTATCTCATTATGTCCTGCTATATTTAATTCTTTTTCTACCAAGTGTTCTATGGGTAGTCCATGACAGTCCCAACCCCATTTACGAGGAACATGATATCCACGCATAGTCTGATATCTACCTATAACGTCTTTTGCTGTACTACCGAGTACATGACCATAGTGTATCTGCCCTGTTGCAAAAGGAGGACCATCGTAGAAAACATAATTCCCTTTTGGAGCGTCCTTGCTTAAACTTTTTTCAAAAGTTTTATGCTCACGCCAAAATTCAAGAACTTTTTCTTCTCGAAGAGCAACCTCTGACTTTGTGTTATTTTTATTTTCTTCCATATAATTATTTAAATTAAAAAATCCCGTCCTTAAACAATAATAAAAATTACTGCTTAAGGACGGGATTCCCGTGGTACCACCTTAATTACTTCTTAATTTTAGCTATGACGGGCTTCCCCGTTGAGGTCTACTCGGTTTTCACCTTTATTCCCAAAGCACGCCCCGTCGCTCGTGAGTGACAGGACGAAAGAGTGATATCTCTTTCATTGCTTGTATAGTGATAATAACCAAAATATTTCATTTTGTAAATAGAAAACAAAAAGACCTGGTTACTTGTTCAAAACAAGTAACCAGGTCCATAATACAATTATCTAAAGTATTAACTACGTAATCTTTTAAGTAAAACTTTCTTTTTACCTTCTAAAAACTCTATTTTTTCGTTTAAAAGTTCTCTATGTTTTTTCTCTGCGTCTAAACAAAATTGTAAGGCTATTCGAAGTCCTTGATTAGCCATTAAAATTTTTCCAGGAACACCTGTTGCTTCGGCAACTTGAAGTCTTCTTTTAGCAGCAGCTACTTTTCTTTTTTCTATCGCTATTTCTTTTTTTACAGCAGCGATTCTTTGATCAAGATCCATGGCAGTAATTTTAAAAAGTGAACTTATGATTTTTTATTTCAAAGAAGCCAAAGATTTTTTAATCCTTTGGACTTTTCCCTCCTCTACTTTTTGCGCGTCTTTCAAATTTCTTTGATACTTAATCACCATAATTCTATATCTTTTTAAGATAATTAAGTATAGTGTAAGTTTTGCAAACCTGTTTTGGGTTTCTGCAAGTTCGTAAGTGCTTTTAGCACTTTGAACTTTTCCAGAATACTCATCAAGCGCAGTTTTTTGTTCAGCTAGAGTAGCCATTGTTAAGGAATTTAGATGTGAAGAAAAATTCAAATTTCAAAAGAGTTAAAATCTAAATTCTTCCTCACATATATCTAAAAATAGATTACAATATATTGACACAAAAGTCAATATTACATCTTCTCAGGTGCTTCTATGCCTAAAAGGTAAAGACCGTTTTTCATCACCTCTGAAAAAGCAAAAGTAAGTGCTACTTTATATGCAGAAGTTGGATCTTCTTTATTTATTATTTGAGTATTACCATAAAAGCTATTATATGTGCGTGAAAGCTCTATAAGATAGTTCGCTACATAGTGTGGTTCGAATTCACTCGATGCACGATATACGACTTCAGGAAAACGATACAGCATTTTCTCAAGTTGGGTAATTTCTTCTCCTGTATTTTCTACACTTGGCTCTATTCCTTCCTTTTTTGCTTTTTCCACCAAAGTACGAGTACGAGCATAAGAATACTGCATATATGGACCAGAGTCCCCTTCAAATGAAATAGATTTTTCAAAATCGTAAATCACATCACTTCCCGCTCCTTGTTTGAGTATTGAATACTTAAGTGCAGCGACACCTACCTGAATAGATATTTTTTCTTTTTCATCTTGAGGTAAGTCTCTGTCTTTTATTTTCTCTAGGATTGATTCACTCACATCTTTTATCAAAGACTCTCCTGTTATCACATTTCCTTTTCTGGAGCTCATCTTACCCGTAGCAAAGCGGAGCATACCGTGAGTCACATGCTTCATGCGCACTTCGTAGTCTGGATGAATAAGTGAAATAGCTTTCTGGACTACACGCATATAGTCCCCTTGTTCTATGGCTGTGATAACGATAGACATGTCAGGATTTACTTTTTCAAACTTCGTCATAGTGAGGCCTATCTCTTTTGCTTCGTACGTAGGAAGTCCTTGAGAATTTATGAACACCCTAGTATGAAGCTTTGCATCATGGTCTTCCCCTTTGAAAACCACAGCACCGTCTGACTCTGTAAAAACTTTTGGGGTATTTTCTAACACAACCTTTTTACCAATAGGAGCCATGACTGACTCAAAATAATAATGCTCAAATTTTGAACCTAGTTTTTTATATACTCCTTCAAATGCTTCGAGCGTAATAGCCCTTCCCCAATCATACGCTTCATTTATTTTATCATCACTTCTTTCATATACTTTTTTATTTATTTCATCTATTTCTTTTTTTATTTCAGGATCATCTTCGTATGCAGTAGCACCTTCACTGTAACAAACACCAATGTAGTCTGCTTTTTCGGCCACAGAAAGATTTTCTTCGGGCATACCTTTTTTCAAAATTGCCCAAATAGCTTTCGCTACATGCGGACCAACGTCTCCTTGATAGATAGCGTGTACAGTCTCCGCTCCTCCATACTCCACGAGCCTCGCCACGGATTCACCTATGGCATTACTCATCAAATGCCCAATATGAAAAGGCTTGAAAGGATTCGGGTCAGTGTATTCCACCATAATCTTTTTACCTGAAAATGTTTTATTTTTTCCAAAATCTTTATTTTCTAAAATTTCTTTTATACTTCCTACAAAAAATTCTTTAGATAAATAGAAATTTATAAACCCAGCACCGGCCACCTCAATCTTCTCTATCATGTCAAGGGGAGTCCTTGACATCTTACTCATAATTTTCTCTGCGATCTCTCGAGGATTCTGCCCCAACTTTTTAGACAGTGCCATGGCCACATTTGTAGAATAATCTCCCATCTTCAAATCTCCTGGGTGCTCCACGACAAAGTCCGTACTTTCTATTCCCAAGTTTTTTAAAGATTCTTGAATTAAATTTTTTATTTTTGATTCCATTGTTATCTGATATTGTTATTTTGCAAAGAATTTTAAGAAACGCGGGTCCCCTGTCCTTTTGACTCCGAGGGCGAGGTTTCAAAAATTCTTTGTAAAATTAAACCTATTTATGCCCAGTGCTCCCTTCGCGACCTTCGCCTCGAACAGTCTCCGAAAGGTCGCTTACTTCTACAATATCACAATCTTCGAATTTTTGAATAAGCATCTGGGCAATCTTATGTCCTTTCTCTAGTACCACTTCTTTATCTGTGGTATTTAATAAGCTCATTATTATCTCCCCTCGGTAACTCGCATCTATCACTCCGCCCATTACTTTAAGCCCCATGTTAAAAGATATGCCAGATTTATCCCAGATAAGTCCCACATGTCCGTCGGGTATTTCCATAGCCACGCCTGTATGCACTCGCATTTGTCCATGTGGAGGAAACACTACCGTATCAATAGTATAAAAGTCGAGTCCCGCATCCCCTGGGTGACCCTTCGTCGGCAACTTTGCATCTTCTTTTATTTTTTTAACTTTAAGTTCCATTTTATTTAACTATTTTCTTAACCTCCTCGTAAACTTTCTCGTGAATAATTTCTCTTGAGAGAATACCTGTTTTTGCACTACATTCTATTTTATAAAAATTAGGAACTTTATTCACAAGCCACATTGCACTCTTTCTAGAATTTACCAGAAAGTCTGTATCACTCTCATGCACATCTTTTTTCTTTTTTAAATACTCACGTTTCATTTTACCATCTCTTTCTCCTATTAACTGTAAGGTTATTGATATAGGTAGACTCAAGTACAATGTCATGTCGGGCCGAGGGATCTTAAAAACTCCATACTCCATCTCGTCGAGCCATTTTATAAAATCAGCTCTTTTCTTTGCACTCGCGATCTTCCCTCCTTGATGAATTTGATTTGAAGACACATATCTATTTGCAATAACTATATACCCTTTCTTTAGAAATCCTTCTATCTTTTCTTTAGATTCAAAACGGTCAGCAGCATAAACAACGGAAGCGATTTTTGGATGAACTTTAAGCCAGTTGTAATACTGCTCTGAAAGACAGTGTCCGATGAATTTACCAAAGAAATTATCATAGTATTCTGGGAAGTCTACAATCTGTACTTTTTTACCTTCTTTTTTTAGTCTTTCTGCGAGAAGCTTTACCTGAGTTGCTTTTCCAGAGCCATCAGTACCATCTATTACGATAAACTTACCTTTTTTCATATACAAAATATACCAAAAAAGATACGAGAAAACTAATTCTGAATATTTAAATATTTACGTCGGAAAAACAAAATAGAAATTTCTAAAATATTAGCGATTATTAAATACACAGCAAAAGCTACGGTATTAAAACTAAAAACTGCCATCGTCGCCAGGCCCAATAAATTTGCAAATATCCCTGCTCCGTAAGGCCAAGCTGTTTCGGAGTCTGGGGACTTCCAGGATTTTATATATGTAGGGATGTATGCTATACCGTCTGCAAGTATTGCAAATATAGTAGCCAGTGTACCCTCTTTAAAATAAAACCAAAAACCTAAAGCACAAAAAGATAAGAACAAACAAACATAATCTAATTTCTTTAACTTCCAATAGGAATCTTTATTGAATACAGAAAATACAATCACTAAAAAAGGTATAAAACCTGCAAGAAACACAGGTAGTACAGATATACCTGCTCCATTTTTCCACCCCACGATAGCTGCTACCATCGGTGCCAAAAACCAAATAAACCAAGAAGCTAAGTATGGTTTTGTTTTACCTTTTACAACATCTTTTAGATAAGAATAGATAGCCAAAGAAGAAGTCAGTATAGCTACATAAACGAAGTATTGCGGGAGCATGTTAATTCACCTTGTTATTAAAGTGATTCCCAGATTTATAATTTTCAATAGCTAATTTTGTTTGTATAAATAAAGGATCTGGTAAATCATCCAAGCCATACCAACTCCAACTTTCACATTTTTCTGGTTCTAAAACTTTAGGTTCACCACTTTCCCATTCAGCAGAAAGACAAATATTAACGTAATGTTTTGGCGCATAAGAAAATACGTTTGCAACATGTATAAATTTTAGATTTTTAATAGTAATTCCAGATTCTTCTAAGGTTTCTCTGACAATACAATCTTCAAATGACTCCATATATTCTAAATGTCCGCCCGGTGCAGAATAATGACCTTCTCCATGAGAACCCTTTCTTTTCCCAAGCAAAATCTTTCCTTCTTTAAAGATTAAAACTCCCATTCCTACTTTTGGTCTTTGGTCTTCCATTTTTTTATTCTAATTTAACTTTTTCTAATACTTCTTTTAAGAATCTATCTAGTTGATCTATATTTTTTAATTTTGAAAATGGAACCCATTGATATTCAAGACTTTCTTCGTCAATTACAGGCTCACCAAAAGTACTGGATATATAGGTTAATCGCACCACGTGCCTTCCTGGAAACCTTTCAATCCCTCTAATATCTTGAGCGTAGAGAAGTTTTGGTTCATCGATAATTTCAAGTCCTGTTTCTTCTTTTACTTCTCTCTTTAAATTTTCTATAAGAGGTATACCAATCTCAATACGTCCACCAACAATATCCCATGTAGGACCAATCTCCGGATATTTTTTCGGATTTCTGCGAAGCAAAAGCACTTCGTCTTTTTCATTTTTCAGAATTACTTTTACGCCAACTTCTAGGTATCTATCCTGTGTTTTTATTTCCATACAATTCATTATATACCTCAATTTTAAATTTCTTTAAAAAAGCAACTCTTTTGGGTAATGTTTTTTGATTTTCGAAACCGAATTTTTGTGCTAATTCTTTTATTTGAGTAGTTGCACTCTTAACATCACTATCCTTATCAACCAAAAGTTCAATTTCACATAATTTATAGTTAAAATCTGTATTATCAATATCTATATTGAAGTCACCTTTTTTATATTTTTTACGAAGAGTATTGTACTCAATAAGTTTAACTAAATTTTTTTCAACAAAATCACTGATACTATCAGACAGATTAAAGTATCTTGCTATTTCTTTTTCATTTTCTATTTCTTGATTTACCCCAGCACTTTTTTTAACCTTTAATTCAAATTTATCATTACGCTTCCGTAAACGAATATCCTTTTTCATCATTCGATAATCCGGATAGTCATAGTAAATATCATGGACAAGTTTCTCACCCAGGAACTCAGCACCCTCAAGCATTGCTTTTTCTTGCTCGTCTGTCAGTTGGAACCTTTTTTCTACTTCTATCATTTTTTTATTTTTTAGATTTTAAAACTTTATCTATTTTTCTAGCTAGTACTAGCATGTCGCGTTCTTTCTTTCCTCGAGTAGTCTCCGCACAAGTGCCAAGACGTATTCCAGATGGGTCCATCACTCCTCGTGGATCTCCAGGTATAGTATTCATATTCACAATAATTCTATTTTTCTCAAGCATCATACTTGCGTCCTTCCCTGGTACACCAGAACCATTCATCCATGTATCCATCAAAATCAAATGTGAGTCAGTACCACCAGAAATAATATGCCAACCAAGTTTTTTTAATTCATCTGCTAAAGTCTTTGCATTCTTTACTACTTGTTTTGCGTATTGTTTGAATGCTGGTGTATTTGCTTCTTTTAAAGCCACAGCTACTCCTGCAATATTGTTTTCATGTGGTCCGCCAAAAAGTCCTGGTATTACCATCTTGTCTAATTTTTTATCAAATTCTCGTACATCTTTTTTAACAAAAAGAATTGCTTGTCTTGGACCACGAAGAGACTTATGAGTAGTGGTCATCACAGAGTCAGCATAAGGAAATGGGCTTGGGTACACCCCTCCAGCTACGAGTCCGGCAAAGTGAGACATGTCTACATGAAGTATCGCTCCCTTCCGTCCATCAGGGTAAACCACTGCATCAGCTATCTCTCGAAATTTTTTAAAGTCCACTGTTCGAGGATATGCCGTGAATCCTGCAACTATAACATCTGGCTTCTCAGTTATTGCTGTTTGTTTCAACTTATCATAATCAATCATTTCTGTTTGTGCGTCTAATTCAAATTGAATAGGCTTCCAAAGTTTACCTGTCATGGACAGTGGATGGCCATGAGTAAGGTGTCCACCAGAAGTTAATTTCATTCCCATTATTTTACCTCCAATTGGAACAAGAGCAGAATAAAGCGCAAAGTTTGCAGGACTTCCAGAAAGAAGCTGAACATTTACATGCCAATCTGTTGGTTTTAATTTAAAAAGTTTTAATGCTCTTTCAATGCAAAGAAGTTCTACTTTGTCGATAATAGTATTTCCACCATAATATCTCTTACCCGGGTAGCCTTCTGCGTATTTATTTGTAAGTTCACTGCCTAAAGCAGCTAAAACATCTTTGGAAACATAGTTCTCAGAAGCTATTAGGTTTGTAACACTTTTTTGCCTTTTACTTTCAGCTTTTATAAGTTTTTCTATTTGTGTATCTCGCATGTACCCATTCTATCACAAGAGAATATGATTGTGCCAAGCTCGTCTGTTCGAAGTATTTCTACCCCTAATTCGTTCAAAGTTCTCAAGGTTTCTGGGTGTGGGTGGCCATAACTATTGTTCACACCATCTGAGATGACTGCATATTTAGGCTTTACCTCTTTTACAAATTCATAAGAAGAAGACGTACGTGAACCGTGATGACCAACTTTTAAAATATCACTTTGCAAAGAATTTTCTTTTTCATTATTTAAAATAATTTTCTCTGTTTTGAGTGTCGCGTCTCCAGTGAGCATTATGCTAGTCTCTCCGTATATCAAACGCATCACAATAGATCCATCATTCACTTCCCTCATCGAGACATCTCTATCTGGAAAAAGAACTTCGAGATATGCGCCACCTCCAATATCAATAATCATTCCTTTCTTTGCTAAAATGTTTGGAATATCTTGATTCTTAATTTCTTTCTCTAAATTTTTATAAGTACTTGAATCATTCATAGTACCTGGTTCAAAAACAGTATCTACTTTATATAGTTTCAAAATATCAGTAAATCCAGAAATGTGATCTTTGTCAGGATTCGTAATAACAACTGCATCAATACTCCTGTCCCAGAAAGGCATAAATTTCGGAAGTTCTTTTAAAATATTTTTGCCTGGACCACCGTCCACTATTATTTGTGTACCTGTGGGAGACTCTATAAATAACGCATCCCCTTGTCCAACATTCATCATTACAAAAGTAAGTTTCCTGTTTGAATATTTAAAATCAATATAAAAAATAATGGAATTACAAAAAATAAGCACTAAAACCATTAAGACAAGACCGTGCTTTTTGTAATTATCTACCATGGTATAATAGTACTATGAAAAAATTTGAAGAACAAAAATTTAACATTGGTGAACTCAAAGGTATTAGCTCAAAAAACATCGAGGAGCATTTAAAACTATATGCTGGATATGTGACCCATTCAAATTTGGTTTTAGAAAAAATAACAGAATTATCTGAAAATGCTGAAGCTAATATGCCTTTACTTAGTGGCCTCCAAAAAAGATTTGGTTTTGAATACAATGGTATGAGAAATCATGAAGTGTATTTTAATTCCCTTTCAGGGGAAGCTTCCCCTGCCTCAGAAGAGGGTGAGCTAAAAAAGATGATAGCTGAAGAATGGGGTTCATTTGAAAAATGGTTAGAATTATTTAAAAGCATTGCCACAACTCGCGGAGTCGGATGGGCCATGCTTTATTTTGATAGAAAAGAAAATAAACTACTCAATGCATGGGTAGACGAACAACATTTAGGACAACTCCAAGACTGCACTCTTATCCTCGCACTTGATATGTGGGAACACTCTTTTGTTTATGACTTTCAACCAAGTGGAAAGAAACAATATATAGAAGCATTTTTTGAAAATCTAAACTGGGAAGTAATAGAGGGAAATTTACTTGAAGCAACTAAATAATTTTTTAAAAGAAAATGAAAAAACGGGTGTCCTTTAAAAAAAGGACACCCGTTCAATTTTAATCTAGCAACTTCGACTACCAAATACCAAAAGTGGAGTTTGCCACTATCCACGCAAGACCTTCAGCAGTAAAATTCTTGGGCGCATTTACCAATTTTATACCTGTTAAATTCCCTTCTGGGGTTACTAAAGTTTGCACAGAAGCACTTTGAGTCCACCATTTCAACAAAATTCCTCCGGTTACTTTTTGGGCAGAAATATACTGCTCAATGTCCACAATAACCATCCTTGAAGCTCCGTCTTTAAAAGATACCCTTGTAAATTCTTTGGTTTTTTGATAAAGAAAAACGTAAAGTTCTTTTAAGGAGAAAGTATCCTGGTAAGTATCGGTCCAACCGTACGCATCTTCCAAACGAAAAGCAATCGGTTTGTGTGTGTTAGTTACATTAACCCAACAAAAACCATTGTTATTGCCGGAGTCATTAAATCGGTAAAAAGGTACTTTTTTACTGGAATCACCTTCAATTAAATCCAGAATACCATACGCGGTTACATAACAAGTGTCCCCGCGAAATTCAGCGGGTTTAAAAGTTTTCACTGCTGTGGAATGAACAAATCGGTCGTCTTGAGCAAAAACCAAAAAAGGTAAAACTGTAAAGGCAAAAATAACTAAAGACTTGGCCATGATGTATGAAGTTTAAAAGATCAAAAAATGTTTTTATCAAATGAACATTAACACGAATTCAATAAAAAACAAGTAGATATTAATCTTTAGAATTAAATAATTTTTTTATATTCCTACCAAAAAGTTTATAAATAAAATAAATATAAATTGCTATTGTTAAAGTCAATGGAAAATTTGGTATGGAAAAAGAAGCAAAAGATAAACTTGAAAGAAAATGGATAACTCCAAGTTCATAACTAAGTAATAATGAGGAAATAAAACCAAAGAATAAAGACAAGAATGGGAAAAATAACCCAACAAATCCTGTAATAAAACCAAAAAGCATAGTAATAGGTATAAAAGGTAAAATTAAAATATTTGCAGGTAATGCAACCATTGAAAGGTTCCCCATCTTATAAAGGATAAAAGGTAATACAAAAATATAAGCAGAAAAAGTCACGGACACAATATCTCTTAAACCAAATCTTTTAGTAACCCACATAAAATATTTCTCAAGCCTAGGTGACAGATATATGACGGCAATAGTAGCAATAAAAGAAAGCTGAAATGATACATCGTACAAAAGTATCATTGGATTAATGATGATCATGATTGTTGCAGCAAAGACTAATGCTCGACTAACATCATAAGTCCGTCCAGTAGCTCGAGCAATAAGTGCAAGGATAGACATAATACCCGCTCGAATTCCAGTAGAAGATCCTCCGGTCATTAGGACAAAAAGAATAATAGAAAGTGCCCCAGAACTTATAGCAAAAGTTTGAGGTAAAAAAGAAAATAACTTCATAAACCATTCGGCAACGATAGTAATGTTATAACCGGACAAAGCAACGACATGAATGGTCCCTGTGTCGACAAACTCTTGTCTTAGCTCCTGACTAAAAGTAGCCTTCTCCCCTAGAATAAGTCCTCCCATCAAAAGATTCTCCTCCCCAAGAATTGCATAGTTTATTTTGTCTAAAAAATTTTGTTTAAAAGAAAACAAGTATCTTTTGAGAGGATTACCATTATCTGTTGATATTACTTCAACTTTTGCATATTTTACCAAATAAAAAATCCCGTCTTTTGCGAGATAATTTATATAATCAAATTCTTTACCAGTATCTGTGATAAAATTTTCTGGTTTTTCTAACTTACCAGAAAATGAAATTTCATCACCATATCTAAAATTGAAACTAGAGCCAACAGTAAGTAAAACTTTGGTCTTTTCTCTACCCTCTTTTATTTCTACTAGCAACTTTTGATTATTTTCTTTTTGTTCTGGTTCATCAATCACAAAACCAAAAAGAGCTACATTTTCTCCAACTTGATTTTCAAAAAATGTTGGTGGTGAAATTGGAAATATTAAAACCTTTAAAACACCAAAAATTAGAATTAAACTAAAGCAAATTAGGTAAAAGATTTTATCTTTAAAATCTAACACCCATAGATTATATCACTGGATTATTGTCAGCAAAAGAAGTTGCTATCTCGTCCACCCTGTCATTATACTTATGACCACTGTGACCTTTCACGTAAGTCCACTTAGGTTTTAATTCATTATTATAGATATATAAATCCTCCCAAAGTTCTTTATTTAAAACTGGTTTCTTTGCTGCATTTCGCCAACCGTTTTTAATCCATCCATGGATCCAGTCAGTAATACCGTTTATCACATATTTTGAATCAGAGAATATTTCTATATCTCCTTCTATGTTATGTATACCTATATATTTTAGAGCTTCAATTGGAGCGGTGAGTTCCATGATGTTATTAGTAGAGTGGTCTTTTCTTCCACCAAGTTCAATAGTCTTTTCACCAATCATAATAATACTCCCCCAACCAGAAGGACCAGGATTCCCTCTCGCTGCGCCATCTGTATAAATAATTATTTTTTGTTTACTCATTGTTTTTATAGTATATCAATAATCCGAAGCCTTAGCTCCTCACGACCTCGAAAACGAGACAGGTCAAAAGTAGCAAGAAGACTTACGGACAACCCTTCAACTAAAGGTGTTTTAAAAGACTCAGTCCCCGAGAAAAATGATATCGCTTTTGCTTTATATTTACTTGTATCAGAGAAAGTTATTTCCAAATGTTCTCCTGAACCATTTTTACCGAACTTTTTAATATGTTCAATTTTTGTATTTTCAAAAAGAAAAATTGGTTTTTGATTACCAATACCAAAAGGAGCGAGTTTTTCTATATCTTTCCAATTTTTCATAGTCAATACACTAAAGTCTGTTTTTACATCAAAAGACACCTCATTCTCTTCTTTTATCCTTTTTACTTTATCGAAGGATTTAGAAAGTTCTTCTTCTAAGAAATGAATTTTATCTGTGTGCACCGTAAAACCCCCTGCTAACTCGTGCCCACCAAAACCAATAAATGAGTCAGAAGCTTCCGTCATAAGTTCTACTACGGACACTCGTCCATCACTGCGACATGAACCTTTGATTAAATCATTCTCATCTTTTCCCCAAACAAATGCAGTCATTTTGTATTCATCTGTTATCTTACCTGCCACAAGACCTAATACTCCCACTCTCCACTCTGGATTACCAATAACGACAACATCTTTTATTTCTCTAGTCTCAAAAGTTTTTTTAACATGCTTCATTATTCCTAAGACAATACTTTTTCTTTCATCATTTATTTTAGACAAATGATCTGCTAATACCCCGCCTTCTACTTCATCTGTTGTAGAGAGTAATTCATACGCTCGAAGAGGATCATCCATACGAGATGCAGCATTAAGCCTAGGGGTAACCATAAAACCGATATCATCTTCTGCAAGATGCCTCTGATCTATACTCATTTTCTTTAAAAGTTTTTGTAATCCTGGACGACGAGTTTTACGAAGAACCATTATGCCGAAATACGCTAATGATCTATTTTCACCAGTCAAAGGCACCATATCCGAAAGCGTAGCGAGTCCAGCCATGTCGAGTAGCCATTTTTCTGCACCACTTTTTACTCCAAATTTTTCACCGTACTTTTTCAAAAAACCTGAAGCAAGTTTAAAAACAACTCCTGCCCCACAAAGCATTTTCTCTGGATATTCGTCTACTTTAGGATTTAAAATTGCATACGCTTCTGGCAAGATCATTTGGGGAATATGGTGATCCGTCACTATTACATCTATTCCATATTTATTTGCTAAAGATACTTCTTCTACTGCAGTAATACCCAAATCAATAGTAATAATTAAGTTTACTTTTTTTTCTTTAAAAATATCTATCGCTTCAATGTTTAGTCCGTATCCTTCAGAATTTCTTTTTGGTATATAGACTTCATAATTCTTTAAACCTATTAAATCAAAAAAATCTTTCATTATTACAGCCCCAGGTATACCATCACAATCATAATCTGCGTAAATAATTACTTTCTCATTTTTCTGTATAGCTTCTAATAATCGTGTGCAAACCTTATCCATATCACGCATTAAAAAAGGATTATGAAAATCCCTTTCATAATCAGGATTTAGAAAAATAAAGGCTTCTTCGTGTGTATTTATCCCCCTCTTCCGCAATATTGCTTCCACTAATTCCCCATATTGTTGCATAAACAAAATTTTAACACATTTGATATACTATACATATTAATACTCATCATATATAAAAAAATGACTGACGAAAATTGTATTTTTTGTAAAATAGGTAAAGGTGAAATACCACACAATAAAGTCTATGAAGACGATAAATATATAGCTTTCTTAGATATAAAGCCAGCAATGCTTGGACATGTACTACTAATACCAAAAAAACACGTCCACTGGGTACATGAAGCTGAAGATGCTGAAATAGAAGAAATATTCAAATTAGCTAAAAAAATTATACTCGCTATGAGAAAAGGCCTCCCTTGCGATTTTGTGCAACTCAACATAATAGGCAGAGATGTCCCCCATTTTCATATACACTTAGTGCCAAGATTCATGACAGATACCTTAGCTGGTTGGCCAGTAAAAGAATATCCAGAAAAAAATGAATCTGAATTTGTGGAAAAAATAAAAAGTGGGTTTAATTAAATTTATTTTAAAACTTTAATACCTGGAAGAGTTCCCGAAGACAGGAAGTCTAAGGTAGCTCCACCACCAGTAGAAACAAAAGTAAATTTATTCTCTATTTTCATATCTGAGATAAGTGCTACTGTATCCCCTCCACCGATAATAGTGATGCCTCTAGCTTTAGTCATCTCTTTCAAAATTTTCTTAGTAGCGAGGTCTCCCCCATCTTCATATTTTCCAAGTGGACCATTCCAAAGTATTAATTTAGAGCTTTTAACTAAGCCGTTCAAATACTCCACAGACTGTGGACCTATATCTATAATAGTCTCATCTTTCAGTACTTGATGTGAGTTTTTTATTTCTTTTGTACCATCTTTCTTTTGTACCAACACATCAATAGGCAAAAGAAGTTTTTTATTTTTTAATAATTTATCAATACCATAACCTTCTGTATCTGTAAGAGACATACCGACTTCACAACCATTTGCTTTTAAAAAATCATTTGCAAGTGCGCCACCGACAAATACGGAATCAGCTAATTTCAAATATTTTTTAATTAAAGGCATCTTTGTAGAAAACTTCGCACCACCTAAAATAAATAAAAATGGATGTTTTGGTTTATCAAAAACCATAGATAAATTTTTCACTTCTTCTTCTAGTTGAAAACCAGCATAACTAGGTAAAATTTTTGCTATACCAACGACAGAAGCATGAGCCCGATGAGACACAGAAAAAGCATCATTTACATAGATATCTCCTAATTTTGCAAACCCTTTTGAGAGTTCTTTGCTATTTTCTTCCTCACCCTTAAAGCTTCTAACATTTTTATAAAATTCCACCTTATCTTTTGACAACTTAGATAGTCTAAAAAATTCTTTTATCACAGGGGTGATATCACTACTACCATCCTTACCTAAATGCATAAGTATTATAACTTTCGCCCCATTTTTTACTAAATACTCAATAGTAGGTATACCTTTTTTTATTCTAAAATTATCTTCCACTTTCCCATCCTTTACTGGAACATTAAAATCAACCCTTACTACCACTTTTTTTCCTTTTAAATTTTTTATTTTTTTAATACTTTGCATATTATTTTGTATTTTCAGTAATTTTAATTATTTCTAAAAATTTTTTTACATTCAAGCTATCTCTTCCAGGCAAAAATCCCTCTGCTTTACCTTCTACCAAAAAAGATAATGCGTTTTCAGGGTGCACTGAACCCCCATAAATAATTCGTAAATCTTCCGTTGCCAATTTCCCAAATTTATCACTCAATATCTTTTTGATAAAAATACTTATCTCTAAAAACTCAGCTGGAGTCGCTACACGAGTAGCATCTTTCCCTATGGCCCAGACTGGTTCATACGCAATCACTACTTGTGATAAAGATATCTTTGTGAGACCTTGCAAACATTCTTCTATCTGAGTTTTAATAAAATTCAAATATTCATGATTTTCATCTCTCGTACTTTCTCCTACACATAGTATTGGAGTCATTTTGTAAAAAAGTGTTGACTTAATTTTTTTATTTATATCAGCATTTACTTCACCGAGCATTCTTCTCTCTGAATGTCCCAGAATAACGTACTTTACACCTAGTGTATTAAGCATTCCTAAAGACACTTCCCCAGTAGAAGCTCCAACGTCTCCCGGATATCCATTCTGAGCTCCAAGATTTATTTTTTTAGATATTTTTTTTAATTTTTCTAAATATAAATAAGGTGGACAAATCACAAGCTCAGTTTTTTTAAAAATTTTTACTTGTTTTGAAATATCAGCAAATAACTTCTCTCCCTCTTTTAAAGTAAGAGGATTCATTTTCCAATTACCAATAATTATTTTCTTTTTAGACATGACCTATTATAACATAGGCTATAAATACATAAATTACTGAGACTCTCTCCAAGAAGAAAGACCCCAAGTTGAAAGTGCCGTAGCTGGACCACTGACAAAAGTACTATCAACAATACCTGTTTCATAAGTAATACTAGAACCTCCAGAGACAATAACCCTAAAACCAGTAGCTTCTTTCAAAGAAGCTCCTCCAGAGACATTTATAGTTCCATAAGGAGCTACGACAATAGCAGCTCCAGCTCCTCCAGAGACTGTAATAGCACTACCAGAAGAACTAGTAGTAACAATCATAATATAACTCCCCGTCGTACCGGAGCCAAGTATTTGACCACCAGTACCAATACTTACTGTACCGTCCACAATAATAAGTCCATCATCTGATCCATACGTAGGTGAGAGAGAAATAGTTCCGGCTCCTGAAACAATTAAATTACCAGTAACCCAAATCACTCCTGAAATAGTCAAAGATCTTCCTCCGCTTACTGTCAGGTTACCAACGATTTTTGTCGGGCCAATTGTCGCAGGAGCGCTCGTAACATAATTTCCGTTAAATAGTCCTCCAGCTGTGGCTTCTGCTTTCCATTGATCAATCAAAGCATCTGTAACTGGAAAAGGTAATACACTAGGTACCGGCGACTGAGCTAAACAGCTTTTGTTATTTCCTACACCATTTTGGCAATAAATATCTCCAGTAGCATTTACATAGTTTACTCTAGCAGCATTTGCCGAACCAGAGATAGTTCCTACTCTCAAAGGATTCCACTGACTTCCAGAATTACCTGCAATATTTCCAGTAGCTCCAGCAGAAATAGCAGAACCTGTAATAATAGCTGAGCTGTCCCCAGTGATTGGTCCATTTGAAAAAACATTACCATTGACTGTTCCACTACCAATTAAATTAATTCCTCCGTCTCCAACTTGTACTCCATAATAAAAAGGCACAGCCACACTTGTAGAAACAACAGAAGTAATCTGTCTTTGGAAATTATTAACATCTCCCAATGACTCAATCAAAAGACTGTCTGCAGCAGCTGTTGGACTACCGTCAATTCCAAAAGTTGTAGTAGCGGTATTGGAACCTATGGTCAAAGACTCAGTATGGTCTAGTACTTTACTACTAACTATTCTATAAATAACATCTTCACTGCCAGATTCTGCTAAGAAGTACGATTTTTTTGAATTAAAATTTACATTAGAAACACTAAATTCTCGAAGTGTCGGCGACACAAAACCAGAAATGATACCTAAAGAAATAGACAAAAAGAATACTACTGATATGAGCATTGCCTGACCTTTATCTTTACGAAAAAATTTTCTCATTTTATTTTACCTCTCTCCAACTAGTTGAAGCCCAACCTCCATCAGGACTAGAACTAAAAATAGGATCAATTACCCCAGCTCGAAAACCAACCATGGCAGCATTTTTTGCTGTTAATTTAAATCCAGATAATACCCTAAAAACTCCAGTTTGTTCAACGGAAATATTTCCATGTAAAGCATAAAGTAAAACATCTCCAGAGATAGCGGTGGTAACCTGAATAGCATCATACTGAGCAGCCGATGCAGGAGGAACACTTTCTGCCCCACGATGTTGTGAAGCTAACAATATATAAGACCCATTACCTCCATTGCCTTG
>ERZ1292625.1129-Hain-H41-01um-R1-1129-length-34355-cov-12_pt2 | contig 25848 bp, 25 predicted proteins | sample MGYA00564400_ERZ1292625 | MGnify/ENA primary metagenome ERZ1292625 (study PRJEB36523, sample SAMEA6512639) | groundwater metagenome | collected 2019-01-08 | study: AquaDiva: Metagenomics assemblies of 32 groundwater samples | reverse complement strand
TAGAGACTTTAACATGCGCCAAATAGTGTTGGATACTGAAACGACCGGCCTGGAACATAAACATGGACACCGCGTCATAGAAATAGCAGCCGTGGAGTTAATCAACAGGCAATTTACGGGTAATCACTTTCATTATTATTTGAATCCTGAGCGGGACAGTGATGAAGGAGCCTTGCAAGTGCATGGTTTAACCTCCGAATTTCTTCAAGATAAGCCGAAATTCCATGAAATATCGAAGGAATTTATAAGTTTTATCAATGATGCTGAACTCATTATTCATAATGCGCCATTTGATGTAGGGTTTCTGAACCATGAACTGAATTTGATCAATCTACAAACACTGAATAGCTATTGTTTGTTAATAACGGATACTTTGAAATTAGCAAAGGAGCTCCATCCTGGCAAACGTAACAACCTTGATGCTCTTTGTGAACGTTACAATATAGATAATTCAAAGCGCACGCTGCACGGCGCATTATTGGATGCTGAATTATTAGCTGAGGTCTATCTTGCCATGACACGTGGACAAGAAAGCCTGTTGATCGAATTGGAACACATAGAACCTATCCGGTACTCAACGAATAATCTGGATAATCTCAACTTAAAAATTATTGAAGCTACGGCTGAAGAGTGCGCACAACATTTAAAAATACTGGGAAATATTGCACATGAAAGTAATAACAAATGTTTGTGGCAAGCACTTGAAGCCAAAATAACGACTGATAATCAATCAAGTTAAGTTTCATCGCATATTCGTTGTGTTACTGGACTGTGAATACATAAAAAACAGCTTATTGGTACTTCCTGGTTAATCTGCTGGAACGAGCTTCATCAGCCTTTCAGGTATTCCAGGAAGAAAAGGCGTGGATCTTCCGCTTATCCAATTGGCATGTCCGCTACCATAATAAGGTGAAAGTGGATGGCCGCTTTGTCCACCCGGCATGTCAAAATAACCTTGTTCTTCTTTGCCTGGAGCAACTGCTGAGCGTTGCGAAGCGCCAAAACCGGGTAATTGAACGCGAGGCATATGATGATCCCCAGGTAGAGGATCATCAGGCATATCAAGCCATCTCGCAATAAATGCGGGGAGTTTATGACTGAGTGGGTGCCTGATACGCGCAGTATTATATTCTCCCCAGTTTTTTTTAGTCATGCCGCCATCTTGTTGTATGTGATCAGCAATTTTCCGGGCACAATCCTGCAGCAATTCATCCCAGTCCTTATACTTTGCTGAAAGCAGGTGTTTGGGTTGTTGCTCAATTAATTGCCATACAATATGTTCTGTTTGATTGAGTCTGGGTAGTTTAAAGTTTGCATCATGCTGCTTAACTTGTGCAGCAAAGCCATTTAGGATGATCCTCATTACCTCATAGCGATAAGCGCGTACGATCTGATAAGCAACCGAATCTATTGAAGCATGTCCGTTCCAATCTTTTAACATATCTTTCATAACTAAAATCCATTGAGGATTACTTTCAGACGATACGAGATTTGCCTCCAACAATTGGTACCAGCGCGTTAACAATAGTGCGCGATGATCAAGCTGAATCGCTTGCATATCTGCAACGGTAAATTGATCGCGCGCAAATAAATTGTCGCGAATTTGCGTTGTCCTTGCTCCCAGGTCGTAGCCACCATTTCCCAGGAGTTGAAGTTGATGACCGGAGACAGGTCGCGAATTAGCCGACCATAATCGTTGCGAATCCGGGTTGTTGATGAGTGGGTACTGAGCCGGATCCAGCCAACCGTTCCAACCGGTAAGGAGGCGGGCCCAATCAGCAGGTATTTGTGGATCATAACCGCCGGAACGGGCGGGGATACGTCCCGCAAGCGTCCAACTGATATTTCCATTTCGATCACCGACGATAAAATTCTGTACTGGAATACCGGCCAGTTGAGCAATTTTTACGGCTTGATCGGTTGTTTTTACTTGCTCCAATTCTATTAGTTTAAGATTAATCGCTCCGGGTTGCAGTGCAGTCCAAACCAGCGACAACGGTGTTTTATCATGGTCGTCAGCAATAATCGGCCCCCACTCGGTTTCAGAAATATTGAGTATTTCATCAGGGGCATTGCGTATATGAATCACCTCCTGAATCGTATCGATAGATTTCCAGCCTGTTGAGCTGAGATAACGTGTCTTGTCTTTGTCATCAATGCTTACCCGGACCCAATCAGCAAAATCACCGTAACTATTGGTAAAGCTCCAGGCAATGAAACGGTTTGAGCCGATCACAATAGAAGGAACACCTGGCAAGCTGATGCCCGTGATGTCGTGATTATGGTCAGAAGACGTTATGGAGGGATAAATGAGGCGTGTACGAAACCATAAATTAGGCACCCGTAATGCCAAATGCATATCATTGGCTACCAAAGCAGTGCCATCAGTTAATGCGCCGGACACCGCAAAACTGTTGCTTCCTGGCATATGTTCGGTGCTTAAGTGATCGTCTTTAAATAAATGCTTATCCAATGCTTGCAGATTAATGTCAGCTGCAGAAGGGAGTTCGGGCAATTCAAAGGATTCGTCAATGAGCGGTGCATCCCATAGGCCTGTATCCGTTGTCAAGAATCGATAAACAGAATCGGGTAACGCCGCACGCATGCTGGACAGTCCAAGTTCACGGTAGATACTCGATTCATTTAATGTAAAGAACATGGCAAGTATGACCAGAATACTATCCTCGTTTCGCCATGCAGCCGGCTGGGTTTGTGTGAGTAAATAAGGATAGGGGCGTACTGTTAATGCATTAATGCCTTGATTAACACCGATTCGGTAAGCATCGAGCAATTGGTGCTGTTCAGCGGGGAGTTGGTTCAGCATGGTTGAGGCGCGAGTCCGCATGCGAAATTGTCGTGCTTTGCGATCGTGGACTAACGCACTGGCGCCAAATAATTCTGCCAGTTCACCCGCAGCTTGCCTGCGCATTAAATCCATTTCAAAGAAACGCTCCTGGGCATGAACATAGCCCAAAGCTATCGCCAAATCCAATCGATCCTCTCCCTTAAAGGTCGCGCTCCCCAGTGCATCTCTTTCAATATGTACGGGAGCCGATAATTCAGCCAGAAGGGTTTCTCCGTCATATTGCGGCACGCTTCCGCGCAGCAGTAATCCAGCGGTAATGCTTAATATGCAGGCTATTAGCAAGCTTGTTATCAGAAAATTCCGGGTAAAACGTAAAGTAATATGCATGCTTTCGCTGAAATTAACGGTTATTTAATTATAGCCTATGTGTAATGTAATACACTGATAATGAACTGAATATAAGACCGTCATTGATATTCTATTAAATAAAGGGGATGTTTCCTTCTTTGTTCTTTATATTGAATCCAGGCATTCACAATGATAATTCATTTGTAGAGATTTGGAGTTTGTCATGTCTGAAGAAAGTGATCTAGAACGTACAGAACCGGCTACGCCGAAACGCATTCAAAAAGCAAGAGATGAAGAAGGGCAGGTTGCGCGTTCTCAAGAACTGACTACATTTACCTTATTAATGGCAGCCGCTGCGGGCCTATTGTTTATGGGCGCTGGCCTCATGGATCAACTCTTAAAAATCATGAAGGCAGGCATGCAACTGGATCGAGATTTGGCATTTCAACCGGATTTGATGCTCAATCGTTTATATGAGCTTGCTTTTGAGGCTTTATTGGCAATGGCGCCGCTACTTTTTTTATTAATAATCGTAGCATTTTTTGCACCCATGTTATTAAGCGGGTGGCTGATTAGCTCCAAAGCACTGATGCCTAAGTTCGATCGTATCAATCCCATTAAAGGCATAGGCAGAATGTTTTCAATGCGCAGCTTGATTGAGCTCGCAAAAGCTATCGTCAAAACAATTGTTATCGGTGGCGTAGCCACATTAGTCATTTGGCAAAATAAAGAGGCTGTGATGTCTTTACTGACAATTCCGATTGATTCCGGAATTTCCCGGATGGGCGAGTATCTGGCAATGAGCTTTCTCCTGACCAGCGGGGCAATGTTGTTGATTGTTGCGATGGATGTGCCTTTCCAAATTTGGGAGCACGCGAAGCAACTGCGAATGACTAAAGAAGAAATTCGTAAAGAAGTTAAAGAAGACGAAGGGGATCCATACGTTAAAGCGCGTATTCGCGGCTTACAACGTGAAGCCGCGCGCCGCCGCATGATGTCTGAAATACCTAAAGCTGATGTTATTGTGACTAATCCGACGCATTATGCAGTCGCTCTCCGGTATAAGGGTGAAACCATGCGCGCGCCGGTTGTCGTTGCTAAAGGCGTACATTTGCTGGCTGCGCGCATTCGTGAAGTGGCCGATGAGCATCGTATACCTATTCTGGAAGCCCCACCTCTCGCACGAGCTTTGTATTACCACGCCGAATTGGAAAGTGAAATACCTGAAAAGCTATATACCGCTGTCGCCGAGGTATTGGCTTATGTATTTCAATTAAAACGTTACAATGAATTTGGCGGGAATGCTCCCATACCGCCTGTTGATGTGCCCGTTCCAGATGAGCTGGATCAAGTTAAGCATGCTGTTTAAAAGGTGAAATACGATTCATTAGTTATTAAATGATTTCTCAGTAAAGAATAAACAATATGAATAACGCAATTACATTATCTTCTTTCATGGCCGGCAATACGCTCAGAACGCTTGCGGGTCCGATACTGATTATCATGATTCTGGCTATGATGGTGATGCCTTTGCCGCCATTTGCACTGGATTTCTTATTTACCTTTAATATTGCAGTGGCCATTATTGTGCTACTGGTGAGTCTCTACACCAAGAATCCCCTTGATTTTGCAGTTTTCCCTACCGTGCTGTTGATTACAACCTTGTTAAGATTGTCACTCAATATTGCCTCAACCCGGGTTGTATTACTTGAAGGACATACGGGGCCTGATGCCGCAGGTAAAGTGATTGAGGCTTTTGGGCATTTTCTGGTGGGGGGTAATTACGCGGTTGGATTGATAGTATTTATTATTTTGGTCATCATAAATTTTATTGTGATTACCAAGGGTGCCGGGCGTATTGCTGAAGTCAGCGCGCGTTTTACTCTCGACGCCATGCCTGGTAAGCAAATGGCCATTGATGCAGATTTAAATGCGGGATTGATTGGTGAGGATGAGGCTCGCAAACGCAGAGCCGAGATTTCTCAAGAATCCGATTTCTATGGATCAATGGATGGTGCCAGTAAATTTGTACGTGGCGATGCAATTGCAGGCATATTGATTATGCTCATTACCATTGTTGGCGGATTAATTGTTGGGGTGATGCAACATGACTTGGAATTAAGCGCAGCAGCGAAGAATTATACAATGTTGACAATTGGTGATGGCTTGGTTGGACAAATTCCTGCGTTGATTATTTCAACAGCCGCTGGTTTGGTTGTGAGTCGTGTAACCACTGATCAAGATCTGGGGGAGCAGGTTCTAAGTCAATTATTCAACCAGCCGCAAGTATTGGTTATAACGGCTGTCATATTGGGTATCATGGGTTTGGTTCCTGGAATGCCTAATTTTGTATTCCTGTTAATTGCTTCTATTTTAGGGGCGATAGCGTATTTAAAACTGAAAGATTCAGGTACTGAATTAACAGAAACGATTGCCCCCGAGATACCATCAATCGAGAAAGTTGATGCAAGTTGGGATGACGTCACCCCCATTGATACTTTGGGTTTAGAGGTTGGTTATCGGCTGATTCCACTGGTTGATAAAGCGCAACAGGGAGATTTATTAAAAAGAATTAATGGTATACGCAGAAAGTTTGCACAAGAAATTGGTTTTCTACCACCCGTTGTGCATATCCGGGACAATCTGGAGCTGCGGCCCAATGCATATCGTATAACACTGAAAGGCTCGGTGATAGGTCAAGGAGAATCTTATTCCGGGATGTATCTGGCGATTAATCCGGGACGAGTCACCATGCAGTTACCGGGTACTGCAACCAGTGATCCGGCATTCGGTCTTCCCGCCGTATGGATTGAAGCTGCTCTCCGAGAGCAAGCACAAATAAATGGTTATACGGTCGTCGATGCAAGCACCGTGGTAACAACCCACATTAACCATTTAATTCATTCACATGCCGCAGAGTTATTAGGCAGGCAGGAATTACAAAAACTCTTTGATCATCTGAGTACACAATTTCCAAAACTGATTGAAGACCTAGTCCCCAAGTTATTACCCCTATCTACAATACAGAAAATTTTACATAACTTGCTTGAGGAAGGTGTGCATATTCGAGACATGCGCTCCATTATCGATGTGCTGACTGAGCATGCAGCACAAATACAAGATGCTACCGAATTAACTGCAATTGTTCGGGCTGCTTTAGGGCGCGCAATCGTGGAGCAGCATTTTCCTGCGGGTACAGAACTGCAGGTAATGAGTTTGCATCATGAATTAGAAAATATCCTTATGCAAGTGATGCAAACGGGCGGCATACAAGGAGCGGGAATAGAGCCAGGGCTTGCTGATACTTTATTAAAAGAAGCCCGTAGCGCTGCACAGTATCAAGAAAAACTAGGTTTGCCCATTGTACTATTGGTGCCGGGAGCCATTCGTTTTTTACTGGCAAAATTTTTACGTCGCGCATTACCTCAGTTAAGGGTGCTTTCCCATTCAGAAATTCCAGATTCAAGAAAAATTAAAATAACTTCCATGATTGGGGGTAACAAATGAAAGTTAAACGATATACCGCTTCCACATCCAGAGAGGCATTACGCCAAGTTAAAGAAGAGCTTGGTGTTGATGCGGTCATACTATCAAACAGAAAAACAAAAGACGGTGTGGAGATAATGGCGCTTGCGGATTCCGAAATGTCGAATCTTGTACAGGCGCCATCAGCACCGCTCAACATGTCGCAATATGAACAAAACAAAGCACCCAAGGTAACAGAAACATATTCAAGAGTGCCATTACTTGTAAATGAGCCGCCGGTAGAAAGTAAAGAATTGCCTAATAATGTAATGCCAGCATCCCTGGCGCATGACATTATTGCTGAGATTCAAGCGATGAGAAGCACGCTGGAAGACCAATTGGCAACTGTGGCATGGGGAAATTTCACGCAACGCAGACCGGAAAAAGTGAAAGTATTACGCGCAATGCTGGATGCTGGTTTTAGTCCTTTGTTATCACGCCGCCTTGTTGATAAATTAACGGCCACTCACGATTATGAACAGAGCTTGAAACAAGCAATGTCAGCCTTGGCCTTTAATCTGCGCACTGTTGCAAGTGATGAGATGATAGAAAAGGGAGGGGTTTATGCGCTTATTGGCCCGACTGGTGTAGGTAAAACGACAACAACTGCAAAACTGGCAGCTCGATGTGTGATCAGGCATGGAGCAGATAAAGTGGCATTACTGACTACCGATAGCTATCGTATAGGTGGCCATGAGCAATTAAGAATTTATGGGCAATTATTAGGCATTCCTGTTCGGAATATCAAAGATACAGAAGATTTAGAACTGACATTATCAGAACTTAAAAACAAACATATGGTGTTAATAGATACAGTCGGCATGAGTCAACGCGACCAGATGGTCGCTGAACAGATTGCTATGTTGAGTAACTGTGGTGCTGATGTAAAACGCATGCTCATATTGAGTGCGGCATCCAACGGGAAAACGTTGGATGAGGTGATCTCTGCTTATCAAAAGAACGGTATTTACGGTTGTATCATTACTAAAGTTGACGAAGCTGCGAGCCTTGGCATCGCTTTGGACGCAGTGATACGCAGAAAACTAACACTTCATTATGTGGCAAATGGGCAAAAGGTTCCTGAAGATATTCATGCGGCCAATCCTCGATATTTGTTACATCGTATTTTTAAATCATCTCCGGGGGATTCTGCTTTCACATTGCAGGATGCCGAGTTTGCGTTAATCATGGCAAGTAAGAATGGTGCAGAATCATCGCAATCAGCTGAAAAATCATTTGCGGGATTTAATTATGACTAGAATGATTATGCAAGATCAAGCTGCGGGCTTACGTAACCTGAGATCATTTCAATCCAATGATTCAGCCCGTGTTTTTACAATTGCCGGTGGAAAAGCACGAATAGGAAAAACCAGCACCGTGGTAAACCTTGCGACAGTATTAGCTAAAAATGGCCAACGCGTGTTGCTGATTGATGAGAGTCCATGTCATAACAATATTTGCACTCAATTAGGATTGCAATCACGTTTTGACTTACTTCACGTTATTAATAGAGATAAGAAATTAGATCAGATTCTCTTAAGAGGCCCGGAAAATATAACCGTACTATCCGCCATGCGCGGCATTCACGCATTAAACAAGCTTAATTCTTTGGAACAAGACTGGCTTATCAAGAGCTTTTCGGAATTAACTGAATCTGTCGATATTGTTCTGATTGATACTGCAATGATAGGTACAACGCATGTTTTGCCGTTAAGTTTAGCATCAGAACAGGTCATGATTGTGATCTCAGGATCCGCTGCAGCGCTTACGGGAGCTTATGCGCTCATTAAAATCATGAGTCAGCAATATACAAAACAGCATTTTCTCATTTTGGTTAATAAGGTTGATTCAGAAGCCGAATCACTTGCCATTTATCAGAATTTATACAAAGTGACCCAGCAATACCTTACGGTAACGCTTGAATTTATTGGTTATATACAAAGTGATGAAAAATTACGCACCGCAACTCAGCTATGCAAACCGGCAATTGAGGCATTCCCAACTTCTCAAGCTGCGTTGTGTTTTAGACAATTGGCTCATAATATTTTGCACTCTTCATGTCCGGATAAATATAACGGAGGAATTGGTAATTTTATGCAACGATTGATTCGTACAAGCCATCTCAGCATGGCAAATTTTACGGTGTAATTAATTATGTATACTGCAACCGGGGCCGGAACGATTGATAAAGAACAGTTTATTACTGAATTTACGCCCTTAGTAAAACGCATTGCTTATCACATGATGACCCGATTACCGGCAAGCGTGCAAGTCGATGACCTTATTCAGGCTGGCATGATTGGTTTGCTGGATGCTATCAATCGATATGAAGGTTCGTATGGACGGCAATTTGAGAGCTATGCGGCTCAACGCATACGAGGTTCTATCTTGGATGAATTACGTGAAGCAGATTGGTTGCCCCGAAGTATACGTAAAAAAATGCGACGAATAGAGGCCGCTGTTAATTTACTAGAGCAACGTCATGGTTGCGCACCCAGCGAGCAAGATTTGGCTGGAGAATTAAATATGTCTCTCGATGAGTACCATGAGACTCTGCAGAGTGCGCGTGGTGCTCAATTAATTTATTACGAAGATTTTCAACATGATGACGAAGAACCTTTTTTAGATCGTTTATTTGTTGATTCTGAGAGCGATCCATTAAATGCATTATTAGATGAGAATTTTAGAAGTACATTGATTGCTGCTATTGATAACCTTCCCCCTCGTGAGAAACAGGTAATGGGAATGCATTACGAACAAGAAATGAATTTAAGAGAAATTGGTGAGGTGCTTGGAGTCAGTGAGTCTCGAGTTTGTCAACTGCATACTCAAGCAATAGCACGTTTACGTAGCCATTTAAGAAATCTTTGAAATATTATGCAGATTATCCCGTGTGATTAGGCGGATTTTGTAATGAATAAAAAATCAAAGATGGATTTTAATAGTGTCATTGGTATTCTGTTGGCTTTGGCCGCAATAATTGGCGGGCAAATACTTGAGGGCGGACATATCAGCTCTCTAGTACAGGCAGCTGCTTTTGTAATAGTTATGGGCGGCACTATTGGCGCAGTTTTATTACAAAGCCCAATTAAAATCTTTCTTAATGGAATCAGGATGGGGGCATGGATATTCTTTCCGCCTGTTAATTCGCCACAAACTTTAATCAAACAAATCGTCAATTGGTCCCATATTTCGCGAAGAGAAGGTTTATTGGCACTTGAATCACAGATGCAAGTTGTAAAAGATCCATTTACAAAAAAAGGACTGCAATTACTTGCTGATGGGAGCACTCCTGAGAAATTACGTGAAGTTATGGAAATCGATATATTGACTTTAGAAACACATCAGCGTCAGTCAGCTCGAGTCTGGGAAGCTGCCGGAGGCTACGCGCCGACAATTGGGATATTGGGCGCTGTGCTGGGTTTGATTCATGTTATGGAAAACTTGACTGATCCCAATCTTTTGGGAAATGGTATTGCAGTTGCGTTTGTTGCAACTATATATGGAGTGGGGTCAGCGAATTTGGTTTTTTTACCTATAGCAAACAAATTGAAAAGTATTATCAATGAGCATGTGGTTATGCAAGAAATCCTGGTGGATGGATTTGTAGCCATCGCAAATGGTGAGAACCCTCGATTAATAGAAAACCGGCTAAATGGTTACCACATTTAAATTAAATCTAAATATTATGCTGGTCAGCAGATGGGTTTTCTGAATATTCCATCATGTTAAAAAAGAACCAAAGAGACGACGAATATACTGATAACCATGAACGTTGGCTGGTTTCATATGCAGATTTCATTACATTGTTATTTGCATTTTTCGTAGTAATGTATGCAATTTCATCGATTAATGAGGGTAAATACCGCATTCTGAGTCATTCATTAGTCAATGCATTTAAGAGTAACAACTCATCTAGTGATGTGGTAGTTCATCAATCTACAGAGTTGATGTCTGATAACGATCACCGTACACAGCAAGCTGATTCGATAAAACTCATTGATGGCCTAAAAGCCTTAAAAATAAAGAAGCAGGAAAAAATGAAAAGCATGGCTAAAAATATTCTTCATGCACTGGAATCTTTAGTAAAGGATGGGCAGGTCAAGGTAACACAAAGTTCTTCAGGGATAACTGTAGAGATTAATGCAAGTGTTCTTTTTTCACCAGGACAGGCTAAACTTGCTGAAAATTCAAGCTTGACATTGCAAGCGGTTGCCCATGTCATCAAAGAGCAAAAGCACGAAATTCATGTTGAAGGACATACCGATAATTTACCTATTCATACTGAAAGCTTTCCATCAAACTGGGAATTATCTACTGCACGTGCTAGTAGTGTTATCCGATTATTTGTGGAAAATGGTGTTGAACCCCATCGGCTTACTGCAATCGGTTACGGTGAGAATAGGCCTATAGAAACAAATGAAACACCTGAAGGTAGAAAGAGAAACCGACGGGTTACGATCATGATTTTATCAACTGATCCTGATAGAGTAACGGAAATACCAATAGCTGGGTATTGAGATGTAAATTAAATGTAGGCTTGGCCTTTTGGACCGTATAAAGAAACATTTCCTGCTGCACAATGTAAGGCAGCAAAAGCGCGTTGATTGTGTTGAAGGTGAGTTGAAATAATCAAACCGTTAGAATGGTTAAGTTGTTGAGCTATTTTGGCCAGTTCTAACAGTTCATTCCACAAGATTTGTATTTTAGATTGATCTGAATGTTGCTTACTCATTCCGAAAACGATGCTATCTCTTTCCAGAGAAAATCCATGGTTTTGTAAAAATTCATTACGATGTTCGTCGAGTTGTATTAGTTTCTCGATTAAGCGAGATTTATCAGAGGCGAGATAATCTATTTCTTCTATTTTTCCTTGAACCAAGGCATTTTCTTCTTTTTTAAGAAGTTCAATAAATGCTTGTAAGGTGCACCTCTCAGTTTCTAAGTCTGTAATAAAACATGCTAAATGCTGAGATACAATCATCAGATGGCACCTTTCTTAGACTGTATTAGTTCTTTAACTGTTTCAAGCAGACGATCAGCAACAACGCCAGGATTTATCTGGAAATTACCTTCACTGATTGCTTGCTTTATTTCCTGAACCCGAGCTGTATTTACAATCGAACCGTCAGCAGAACTGCTGTCGATATTTTTTAGTTTCGTAGCATTTGGGCTTAAATGTACATTATTTTCTTGGTTGGCATTAGGACTTGGTGTGATATCAGTGCGCCTTTTCCCATCACTGACAGAAACAGTTGTCACTGACTGTAATGATTTATCGATTTTCATTTTTCTTCCTCATGATGAACTTTACTGAGTGTTTTATCGACATCTTTATTTAAAACTTTAGCAATTAAGTTTGTTTTCTTTTATAGAAACCTGACTAAGTTATTAAATAATTGAAATAAAGAGAACTAATTTTAGTTGTTTATTACGGCAGATTATTAAACTTCTTTAATTATCTCTACTAATTTTTAATAGGTGAGATAAAGTAAGTGGTAATATTTCTCGCTGTAATTACTGATACCATCGATAATTCCCATTCTGGGATATTTTAATGTAAATCATATTCATATGTATTCCATATTCAAAGCAATTACAAATGCATTTCGAGATTTAATACATTTCAAGATTGCATGGATTATAGTTTGGCCTATTTTGGTCGCGACACTTTTCTGGGCTATTACCGGCTACATCTTTTGGGATAATTTTTCAGAGCTGATTTACCAAGCTTTTAGTGAAATTGGTATTGGTGAATGGCTAAGGAATGTTGAGCCTGATTGGATTGCTATTGGCATTCAAAGTGTCATACATTTTATTGTATTTATTCCACTCGTCATAATGACCACATTAATTATTACAACAATTTTCATAATGCCCGCACTTATAAAACTGGTTGCTGGTCGTTTCTATCCAGAACTCAAACGAGAGAATGGGGGTAGTCTTAGTGGCAGTATTATTAATGCCATGCTTGCCAGTGGCGTTTTTATATTTATCTGGATCAGCACATTGCCGCTATGGACAGTTGGAGCGGGAGTTATTATTCCTTTCGTCGCTGCCGCTTTTATGAATCAGCAGTTATTTCGATATGATGCATTGTCTGAACATGCCAGTAAACATGAAATTAAGATGATTTGTGCTGCAAATAGATATTCACTATGGGGATTGGGGTTATTGACAGGTTTAATTCAATTTATACCTTTGCTTAATTTATTAGCTCCAATATTAACGGCACTGGCGTTTATTCATTTTGGATTAGAGCATTTGAAGCTTTTACGTGCAAGAAATGAGAAAGACGATCTCTAAGGGTAAGCAGGTTTGCAATAGATGATCATGATGAGTTAATTATGAACATGCGAAACTGGAATCCAAATTTTATGGAACTTTCACCTATGTTTGAGCCATTCCTGCATCTAAGGAATTTTTTTACAAATAGGCGGTGCTGGCCAGAGCATATCGACTTGAATCATTTAAATCTACAGCAGAACCAGCAAATATTGACACAATCAGGGAAGCGAGTTTGCTTTATACCCCAGATAATTGGAAAACAACGCCTTGAGCAAAAATATGAATTAAATATTTATTTAACTGGCCAAGTGCAAACAAGAGATAAAAATTGGCATGATCTCTTTAATGCATTGGTATGGCAAATATTCCCATGTGCTAAATCGGCACTTAATCACCTGCATTATCAAACGCAATTGTTTGAATCATCAAACAGGATTAAATATCGTAGTGCATTAAGAGACGCAGCAACACTTTTTGATGAATCTGGTGTTATTGTTGTAAGCAGCCAGGAGACGTTAATCCAATTATTAAAAAATTTTGAATGGAAGCAATTATTCTGGCGAGAACGCGATGCGGTATTGTCATCAATGCGCTTTTTTGTTTTTGGCCATGGATTATATGAGAAGGCACTAAATCCTTATACTGGAATGACTGGCAAAGGGATTATTTTTAAGGTTGATGAAGCATTTTTTGATCAAACTTTGCTGAATCAGCTACAGTCAATAGATTTAATGTTAGAGCCTTTTTTGCTACAAACTTTGCTATCAAGCTCTGATCTGACGCCAATTCCACTCTTAGGCTATCCTGGATGGATTGAGGATAATAGCAATGAAACGTATTATGAAAACAAAAAATACTTTCGCAGCCGTCATAAGTTTAAGCGAATATCGTAAGAATCATTTCTTGATTTCAAGTATTTGGCAGTTGGATTTAGAAATTGAGGTTAAATTGACAACTATAGAAGAAATGAAAAAAAGCTTACCCCTGTGCCTAATTCTTTTATTTTTGGTGAGTACAGCAGAAGCCGATAAACTTGCGCCTGAAAGCATCAAGGGCGCCTGGACAATCAGTACTGCAACGGCCAAGCTATTGTTGGATAAAGGATATCCCTTCATAGATGTTAGGGGGGCTGATGATTTTAAAATTGGACATATCCCAGGGGCCTATCATCTCTCAATAAGAAATGATTTTGATGAACTAAATTTAATTAGTATTGTAGAAAAGAACCAACCTGTTGTCATTTATTGTAACGGTATTTTATGCATGGGTAGTTCGGTGGCAGCTAAAAAAGCGGTTGATTGGGGTTGGTTGAAAGTATTTTATTACCGGGCAGGCATTAAAGATTGGATACAGCAAGGTTATTTAATTCGGCCTATCAATCAATAGTGTTTTCTTACCCAATTAATTAAAGATTGTTTTGTTTATTTTTATTTAATAAAACAGCCTACTCATAACATGATACTGTATATTTTTCCGAATAGAATTTGGATTTTTTGTTAAAATAATTAATTTACTAATTTATTGGAGTATTTAATGGCGATTGAAAGAACACTATCCATTATTAAACCGGATGCTGTTGCAAAGAATATAATTGGAGAGATTTATTCACGCTTTGAATCAAATGGTTTAAAGATTGTTGCTGCTCGTATGATGCATTTATCTCAATTTGAAGCAGAGCAATTTTACGCAGTGCATCGCGAACGCCCGTTTTTCCGGGATTTAGTTAAATTCATGACATCCGGTCCAGTGATGGTACAAGTTTTGGAAGGAGATGACGCGATTAAAAAGAATCGAGATTTAATGGGTGCAACCGATCCAAAGAAAGCGGAAAAAGGAACTATTCGAGGCGATTTTGCAGATAATATTGACGCCAATGCAGTGCATGGTTCAGATGCTCCTGAAACTGCCGCAATTGAAATTGCTTGCTTCTTTCCTGCATTGAACATTTACTCTCGTTAAAGCTAATTAGCATCCAGATAGTGACTACCAATCTGTTGAATTATGATGTTAAAGGCCTAGCAGATTTTTGCACGGAAATTGGTGAAAAGCCTTTTCGTGCAAAGCAATTGCTACGCTGGATTCATCAATTTGGGATTACTGATTTTGTCAATATGACTGATTTGGCAAAGGGCTTGCGCGAGAAACTTACTGCACTGGCAGTGATTGAATCACCACAGATTATCTCTGATTATGTAGCAGCAGATGGAACACGCAAATGGTTGTTATCGGTCGGGGCTGATAATGGAATAGAAACAGTTTTTATACCTGAAGCAAATCGTGGCACTTTATGTGTTTCAAGCCAGGTTGGATGTGCTCTGGCCTGTACTTTCTGTTCTACAGGAAAACAGGGGTTTAATCGTAATTTAACGGTTGCAGAAATTATTGGACAGCTATGGATTGCAAACAAAACACTCAGAATTGATCCAAAAGATAACACTGCCGATACAAACCGGGTTGTAAGTAATGTAGTACTGATGGGTATGGGTGAACCATTGGCCAATTTCGATAATGTTGTTATGGCATTGGATTTAATGCTAGATGATCACGCTTATGGTCTCTCACGGCGACGTGTTACGGTAAGTACTTCAGGATTGGTACCCGCAATAGACAGATTGCGTGAGCGTTGCCCGGTTGCTTTAGCCGTTTCTCTACATGCTCCCAATGATAGCTTGCGCGATCAATTGGTGCCGATTAATAAAAAATACCCTATTAAAGAACTACTGGCGGCTTGCCAAAGATATTTGTTAGCTGCGCCTCGAGATTTTATAACTTTTGAGTATGTAATGCTTGATGGTGTCAATGATAGTGTTTCACATGCAAATGAGCTGATTAAATTGGTACGGGACACACCGTGTAAATTTAATTTGATTCCCTTTAATTCATTTCCCGGATCGGATTTCAGACGTTCCACATCTGAAGCGGTATGTATTTTTCGCGATGTATTAATGCAGGCGGGGATTGTTACGACTGTTAGAAAAACTCGTGGGGATGATATTGCAGCAGCCTGTGGTCAGTTGGCTGGCCAGGTAAAAGATAAAACACGCCGCTCAGCCTATATAAAGGCAGAAACAGCAGAATGAAAAAAAGTCTGTTGGGTTTTTTCATATTACTGCATGTTCTATGGTTAAGTGGTTGTGTACAACAACCGATTGAAGATGGAATGTCGTCTCAAGCCAATTCGGATCGAGCTTATCAGAGTGCTAAAATCCACACCGAACTGGCTGCTGAATATTTCAACCGAGGGCAATTGGATGTCGCAATAGAGGAAGTTACCGTGGCACTAAAAGCACAATCCAATTATGCCCCTGCATACAATGTAATGGGTTTGATTAATATGACATTAAATGAAGATAGTAAAGCACTGGATAACTTTGAACGGGCAATCCGGTTGGCACCCAGAAATTCCGAGATACATAATAATTATGGGTGGTTTTTATGTCAGCGCTTTTCACAGCGCATGGACCAAGCAATCAATCACTTTATGGTAGCAGCAAGAGATCCACTATATTCAACACCAGAAATGTCGTTCACCAACGCGGGAATTTGTGAGCTTAAGCGGCAAAAGTATAATGATGCAAAAATATTTTTTCAAAGAGCGTTATCAATCCAATCAAATTACTCGCCTGCACTAATTGGGTTGATTAATTTAGATTTTCAGCGTGGTCATTTAACCGATGCAGAATTAAAACTGGCTCTTTTCTTACAAAAAAATACACCAACTCCTGAGAGTCTATTTCTGGCGATACAAATTAAACATGCCATGGGCGATCAGCTCGCTGTTGAAAGCTATAGCTTTCAGTTGCAAAAACATTTCCCAGACTCTAAAGAAGCAGCAGCAGTTCGAGAAGGAAAGGCTAAATGATGAATAACTTGGATCAGGAAAACAACAACGGCAATGAACTTTCTGAAGATATTGAAGGATCAATCAACATCAAGTTAAATACGGCAATAGCAAAAGGCGATACGCTACAAACTGAACATGAAAATTATATAGAGAATACTCAAAAGAATTTTGTGCGTAATGAAAACACACTGGCGCTAGAAAAGAGCGATATTGGATCTTTAGCTAAAGGAGAGATCACAGATCCTGGTTTATCTCCTATCGGAAATCAGGATAAGAATAACATGGGGCAGACTGCGGTTAATAGCAATAAAAATATGCATACAAAAGATGATAGCAACAAGCCAACTAGCAATGAATTAAACGATATTGATTCGGTGAGTGTCGTGCAAAGTGTTGGGCATTTATTACGTAATGCACGAATGGCAAAAGGTATGAGTATAGAAGATATATCCCGGCAATTGCGCCTTTCAGTCCAGCAAATAGAGGCAATTGAGAAGGAAGATTTTGAGAAATTGCCAGGGCGCACATTCTTAAGAGGTTTTATTCGCAATTATGCTAATCTTGTACAGTTGGATCCGATTCCGCTTTTGCAACTCCTCCCCGAATCAACTCCAGTTATATCAACTTATGAACGAACACCACTTAAAAACAAGCAAATATCATTTTCTTCAAATCGGGAAAGCTCCGGCAGCAATCAATTTGTGATTGCTGCCGTTCTGTTTATTATTATCCTAGGAGCTTATTTTATTTTTGAGAACGGTAATTGGATTAAGAAATCGAATGATATTGTTGAAGGTAGTGAAGCAAAAGTTGATTCTGAAAAAACTTCTGTAGAAATACAATTAACTTTACCGGCAGCTGTGAAAAGCGCAATAAATTCTCCAGTAGCTGAGATATCAGAAACAAGTAATCAAATTAATGATAAGAAAACCCCTGAAGTAGAAGCTAATACAAAAACTGAAATTATTCAGAAAGAGAATAAATCCAGAGATAAGGAAATCGAGAACGCAGTCACATCACCAAGTGATTCAGACCATTTGCATTTTAAACTAACGGCTGATTCATGGATCAAAGTAGTCGATGTCACAGGAGCTACTCTGTTTGAGCAAATTAAAACAAGAGGCACGGAACAAATTGTTACCGGTAAAAAACCTTTATCGATTGTTTTAGGCAATGCATCGGGCGTTAATCTCACCTATAATGGCACTGAGGTTGATATTCCTTCCTATAGAAGGCAGGATGGGACTGCACGTTTCACACTTGAATAAATGTACTTGTAATCTTTAGACCTTAATTGACTTAAATTATGTCCCAAAACAGTTTCTCCATGAATCGCCGATCAAGTGTTGGTGTTCGAGTTGGCACAATCATGCTTGGTGGCGGTGCGCCTATAGTCGTACAGTCAATGACCAATACTGATACGGTTGACGAGATTGCTACCGTCGAGCAGGTTGCACAGTTAGCACGTGCAGGATCTGAATTAGTTCGTATCACAGTAAATTCAATGGAAGCAGCCAGTGCTGTACCGGGAATTCGTGCTCGCTTGGATGAAATAGGATGCCATGTGCCACTTGTGGGTGATTTTCATTTCAACGGTCATAAATTACTAACCAGTTATCCTGAGTGCGCCAAAGCTTTGGCAAAATTTCGTATCAACCCAGGCAATGTCGGTCATGGGAAGAAACGGGATGAGCAATTTGCGATGTTAATTGAAACAGCTTGTAAGTACGATAAACCTGTACGTATCGGTGTCAACTGGGGGAGTCTGGATCCGGAAATGTTGGCTCGCATCATGGATGAAAATGCAACTTCCAGCAATCCCCAAGATGCAAAATATGTGATGCGAGAAGCGTTAATCACATCAGCGCTAGAAAGTGCTTCCAAAGCAGAGGAAATCGGCCTTAACCGGAACAGAATTATTCTATCTTGCAAAGTAAGTGGTGTTCAGGATTTGATTATGGTTTATCGTGAACTGGCTGCACGTTGTAACTATGCACTGCACTTGGGATTAACAGAAGCCGGCATGGGCTCCAAAGGTATTGTAGCGTCGACAGCTGCATTGTCAGTGCTCCTTCAAGAAGGAATTGGAGACACAATCCGTATTTCGTTGACACCAGAGCCGGGTGGAAGCCGCTCACGGGAAGTGATTGTTGCTCAAGAAATTTTGCAAACTATGGGATTGCGTGCATTTGTGCCACTGGTAGCAGCCTGTCCAGGATGCGGACGTACAACCAGTACCTATTTCCAGGAATTGGCCGAGAGCATTCAGGCTTATGTGCGTGATGAAATGATCGTGTGGCGTGAACAATATGAAGGTGTGGAAAACATGACATTGGCCGTTATGGGTTGTGTAGTCAATGGCCCGGGTGAAAGTAAGCACGCCAATATAGGTATCAGCCTGCCGGGTTCTGGTGAGACTCCGGTTGCTCCCGTATTTGTAGATGGTCAAAAAACTGTGACATTAAAAGGCGATAATATTGCCAACGAATTTCGCCAAATCGTAGATCGCTATGTTAGCGAAAAGTATCCGAGAAAAACTGTCTGATGGCTACCGGAGTTAAAGCAATTCGCGGGATGAATGACATCCTGCCGGATCAATCTTATCGGTGGGAATATTTTGAACAAACAGTACATAAATGGCTTGCCGCCTATGGCTATCGGAACATTCGAACACCCATAGTCGAACAAACTGATCTGTTTATCCGTTCCATTGGCGAAGTAACTGATATTGTTGAGAAAGAGATGTATACCTTTATTGATCATCTCAACAATGACAGCCTAACTTTACGTCCTGAAGGTACGGCATCGTGTGTGCGGGCAGTTATAGAACATAACCTTTTGTATGCGGGACCACAAAGATTATATTATGCTGGCCCGATGTTTAGACATGAGCGACCACAAAAAGGACGATATCGGCAATTTCACCAAGTGGGTGTTGAAGCACTAGGGTATGTGGGACCCGATATTGATGCTGAGTTGATTGTCATGTGTTCCCGCTTATGGGATTTATTGGGAATCTCTGGGTTGCGTCTGGAGATCGGCACATTGGGTAATGCTGAATCACGCGCCCTGCATCGTACTCGCCTGATTAAATATTTTGAGCAGCATCGCGATAATCTAGATGAAGATTCATTAAGACGATTGCATACCAATCCATTGCGCATATTGGATAGCAAAAATCCCAGGATGCAGGGGTTGATTGACAATGCACCTAAGTTAATTGATGACCTGGATGAGGAGTCATGTATTCATTTTGAATCCTTGCAACATATATTGCGTGAACAGGGAATTAATTTTGAGATTAATTTGCGCTTGGTCAGAGGGCTTGATTATTACAATCGATCGGTATTTGAATGGATCACTGACAAGTTGGGTGCACAAGGCACCGTTTGTGCAGGCGGACGATATGATGGTTTGATGGAACAAGTTGGAGGAAAATCCGCTCCAGCTTGTGGCTTTGCGATGGGTATCGAACGATTACTGGCTTTAATGCAGGAATGTGGCGAAAATATAACACCCCCGGCGCCTGATATTTATATTGCTCATCAAGGTGAAGAAGGGGCGGATTATGCCTGGAAGTGTGCTGAATTTCTCCGCGATGAAGGGCTGAATATCATATTGCATTGTGGGGGTGGTAGCTTTAAATCTCAGATGAAGAAAGCGGATGCCATCGGCGCCAGTTATGCCTTGATTATTGGTGATGATGAAGTTAAAGCACAAGAAGTAACTCTTAAACCGCTACGTGAATCCATCGAACAAGCCAGTATGAAATTAAGTGCAGTAACTGAATTAATCAAAAAGTAATCCTTATGTCATCAATGTATTGATGTTCAATATGACAAATAACTCACTTAATTAATTGAATCCAACTTACTCAGGAAGACACGATGGCAACTTATAATCACGAAGACCAAGACAGCATAGACGGGATCAAAACCTGGTGGGACAAGTTTGGTACCGCGATAACTGTTGTATTAACAGCACTTCTGGTTACTATTGGCGGCACACAAGCCTGGAAATATTATCAACAGCAACAGGCACAGCAGGCAGCCGATTTATATGTTTTGTTGCAGCAGGTTCAATTATCCAATGATCCCGCGAGAATCAATGATGCAGCTCATTTACTGACTGAAGGATTTCCATCCAGTGGCTATGCTCCGCGCGCAGCGTTCGTTGCTGCAGAGGCTGATGTCCAAGCAGGTAATAATAAGCGAGCCATACAGAATCTGCAATGGGTCATCGATAATGCAAAAGAGACAGCAATGCACGATCTGGCACGGTTAAGAATTGCCGGTATTTTACTGGATGAAGAAAAATATGATGAAGCCCTGCGACTGATGAGTACACCGCATGACGCAACTTTTGCGGGATTATATTTAGATCGTAAAGGTGACATATTGGCAGCTTCAAAGAAAATTGCTGAGGCGCGGCTCAGCTATCAAGCAGCCATCGATAAGCTCAGTAAAAATAATAATTACTATAATATTGTTCAGATGAAACTGGATGCATTAGGTAATTCTGATTAACCCTTAAAGTGATTGTTTCTTCAAATTTCACCCGGTCTTGGCGACGATTTCTATTTTCAGTATGGATTATTTTGCTACTGACTGGATGTAGTAGCATGAATCCATTCGACATGCGTATCATTGAATCAATGGGTGCCCAGCTGTCAGATCTTTTTGTTAAAGAAGAAGTGATCGTATTTGAAAAAGAAGAACTGGATGCTCTAAAAGCAGCCGATCGTATTCCTTTGAAATGGAAAGACAAGGTCAGTGAGAATAAGATCGCGTCTTTTTATGTCGTCTACGACCAAGGAGCACTATATGCTGCGGATGAAGATGGAAAACTCACAAAGTATGATGCTGCCACCGGCAAACAATTATGGCAAATTAAAACGAAAAATAAATTTTCGGCTGGGGTCGGTATCGGTGAAGGATTAATCCTAATTGGAACATTTAAGGGGGAAATCCTTGCATATAATGAGTCTGGCCATATGCTATGGCAATCGCCTGTCACCAGTGAGATCCTGAGTCCGCCTCAAGTACAAAATGATATCGTTGTTGTGCGCACTGTCGATGGGCGTATTTTTGGACTCGATGCTATTGATGGAAAACGTAAATGGATTTATCAAGGGGCAACTCCTTCGCTGACTGTACGCAGTACCGCTGGGATAACGCTCGCACACGGTGCTGTATTTGCTGGCTTTCCTGGCGGGAAATTGATAGCAATGAGCCAGTTTAATGGAAATGTGGGTTGGGAAGTGGCCGTTTCACAGCCACGTGGCGTAACAGAACTTGAACGGATGACAGATATTACAAGCTCGCCGGTGATCAATAACCAATTTGTTTGTGCAGTGGCTTACCAAGGCCGTGTGGCATGCTTCGCAATTAATGATGGCGCGAGTATATGGGCACGCGAATCTTCCAGTAGTGCAGGGTTGGCTATGGATAATGATTATGTCTATGTAACTGAGGATAAGGGTATCGTTGCCGCTTATGACATGCGCAGCGGTGCCAGCATGTGGAAACAGAGCCGATTGGGGAGTAAAAAATTAACACAACCTGTCTTAAAAGGACAATATATTGTTGTGGGAGATGATCAAGGCTATGTCAATTTATTACGGAATTATGATGGTGCATTGGTAGCCCGCTCAGCTACGGATGGCAGTAGCATTCAGACTGTGCCCAGCCTATTGCCTGATGGATTTGCAGTACAAACATCCAAAGGTGGTATCTACGCTTTTAGTACACAATTTTAGAAATTCTTGGAGTCTTTCTGGATCTTAAAGATTCGCCTATACTCTAATCCTGGCATTCACGTTCTTTCCACTTAATGATACCCATCGTGTATGGCACCGGTAGCATAAAATGATGAAACCCACACTTGTCTTGGTTGGTCGTCCCAATGTGGGCAAATCAACCTTATTTAACCGCCTTACCCGTACCCGTGATGCCATTGTCGCTGATATTCCTGGTTTGACACGGGATCGCCATTATGGTCAAGGCAGGGTGGGTGATAAGCCTTATTTGGTGATGGATACCGGAGGCTTTGAACCGGTCATTAAAGAAGGCATTTTACATGCCATGGCGAAGCAGACATTGCAAGCAATTGATGAGGCAGACAAAGTACTGTTTATTGTCGATGGCCGCCAAGGGGTAACTGCCCATGACAAAATTATTGCCGAGCAATTGCGGAAATCCGGGCAAAATATTCTGCTGGTTGTGAATAAAACGGAAGGCATGGCGATTGCCGTTGTTACAGCAGAATTTTATGAATTAGGTTTGGGCGAGCCCTGTGCAGTGTCAGCCATGCATGGCGATCATATTAAAGAGCTTGCAGACTGGGCTTTGGCAGATTTCCCGGATGCTGAAGAAGAATCGCCAGAAAGCAAACATCCGAAAATCGCTATTGTAGGACGCCCCAACGTTGGCAAATCCACACTCATCAACACTTTACTGGGTGAAGAGCGTGTGATTGCATTTGATCAGCCTGGCACAACGCGCGATAGTATTTATATTGATTTTGAGCATAAAGAAAAACACTATACGTTGATTGATACGGCTGGCCTACGGCGCCGTGGCCAGGTACATGAAACCATTGAAAAATTTTCAGTCATCAAGACCCTGCAGACCATTGAAGATGCCAATGTTGTCGTGCTGGTACTGGATGCAAGAAATGAGATTTCTGATCAGGATGCACATATTGCAGGATTTATATTGGAAGCAGGACGTGCCTTAGTTATTGTGGTTAACAAATGGGATGGTCTGGATGAATATCAGCGAGACACCATCAAACTTGAGTTGACCCGCAAACTGGCATTTCTGAATTTTGCACAACTGCACTATATCTCTGCATTGCACGGCACGGGTTTAAACAATCTGTTGCCGTCGATTGATGCGGCCTATGCCGCTGCCATGGCGGATTTATCGACACCCAAGTTGACCCGTGCTTTGATAGCGGCGGTCGAGAAACACCCACCACCACGTGGCGGCATGTCGCGTCCTAAAATGCGCTATGCCCATCAGGGGGGATCCAATCCACCTTTGATTATCGTGCATGGCAGTATGCTTAATCATGTGCCAGAAAGCTATCGACGCTATCTGGAAAATACTTTTCGTGACGTTTTTAAACTGAAAGGCACTCCGCTACGGGTTGATTTTAAAGTCGGACACAATCCTTATGCCGACAAAAAACCTGCCCCGCTGACTGAAACCGAAGCCCGGCGTGCGCATAGCCGACGTCGACGCAACCGGAAGAAATATGGTTAATCAAAAATATAAAATGCCGGTTTGCTGGTTTCAATAGTTATCGGTCAGAGACATGACAGGCCAAATCTGCACTATAGCCATTTATTGTGATCTTCACTAATGGCTGGTAATGTTGTTACAACAAAAGAATGCGCTATTCTGGATCTAATGGATTGCAAGCAATGCTCACGCTTATCCCAATTCCTGGAATCAGTAAAAGCCAAACATCCTGACTATCATGCGCGGCCCGTCAGCGCTTTCGGTGATATTAATCCTAAACTTTTAATTGTCGGGCTGGCACCCGGTATGCATGGCGCCAACCGCACTGGCCGGCCATTTACCGGTGATTATGCAGGAATTCTGCTGTACCAGACATTGCATAAATTCGGTTTTGCCACTCAAAGCGAAGCTCTTGCAATGAACGACGGACTGCAATTATCAGGATGCCGCATCACCAATGCGGTGAAATGCCTACCACCGGAAAACAAACCCATTCCTCAGGAAATTAAGCAATGTAATCACTATCTCACGGCAGAAATGGACGCATTCATTCAGCATGATGGGATGGCATTGCTCGCACTTGGAACAGTCGCACATCAAGCGGTATTGATGAGTTTGCGTCTTAAATTAAAGGATTATCCGTTTGGGCATGGCGCGATTCATCATTTACCATTGGAGAATAGCCTGAAACTCTATGACAGCTATCACTGCAGCCGCTACAATACGCAAACCAAACGCCTCACAACGGAAATGTTTGAGCAGGTATTTGATAAAATCGTTGCAGATATTCGATCATAATCACATCAGTAAGAAGGAGAGAATTTATATGCCCTATGTCAATATCCGCGTTGCCGGAACGTTAACGCGCGAACAAAAAAAGCAAATTGCTGCAGAATTGACCGATACGCTTGAACGCGTCGCCAAGAAACCAAAGTCCTATACTTATATCAGTTTTGATGAAATTCCCGATGAAAATTGGGCAATTGGAGGAAAACTGCTCGGCAGCGAGGATTAAGCAGTTTGTCAAACACCGGTTTTAATGCCAAGGAAATTTGTGTAAATCTACCGCTTCAGCCGGGTGTTTATCGCATGATAAACGCCAAAGGCGAAGTGATCTATGTTGGGAAAGCGGTTAGTCTCAGAAAACGCGTCTCTTCCTATTTTCAGAAAACCAATCTGGGGCCCAGAACACGACTCATGATTTCGCAAGTAACCGGGATTGAAACAACGGTTACTCGCTCTGAAGCCGAAGCGCTGCTACTTGAAAACAATCTGATCAAAAGCCTGAAGCCGCGCTATAACATCATATTCCGGGATGATAAATCCTATCCTTATGTCATTCTCAGCGGTCATCAATTTCCCCGCTTAGGCTTTTATCGCGGCGTGCTGGATAAGACGCATCAGTATTTTGGGCCCTATCCCAATGCGGGCATTGTCAGAGAAAGTATACAATTATTACAAAAAGTATTCCGGCTGCGTACCTGCGAAGACAGTGTTTTCAGCAATCGCACACGTCCTTGTTTGCTGTTCCAGATTAAAAGATGCAGCGGACCTTGTATCAATCAGATCTCCCAACAAGCCTATCAGAATGATGTCAGAAACGCTGAATTGTTTCTACAAGGCAAGCAAACTGAAGTCATGGAAGTCATCGCAGTCAAGATGCAACAAGCTGCAGATCGTACGGAATATGAGCAGGCTGCTTTATTACGGGATCAAATTCAGGTTTTACGAAAAATTCGGGAAAAACAATTTGTCGATAGCGGGAAAGCACTGGATGCGGATGTCATTGC